>ENA-OQBT01000086-OQBT01000086.1-human-gut-metagenome-genome-assembly--contig:-NODE-86-length-60242-cov-4.970390_pt1 | contig 60242 bp, 59 predicted proteins | sample MGYA00242749_ERZ504557 | MGnify/ENA primary metagenome ERZ504557 (study PRJEB26092, sample SAMD00036243) | human gut metagenome | host: Homo sapiens | study: EMG produced TPA metagenomics assembly of...
AATAATTGGAAAAGATTGACAAAAAAACAACGATATTTAGACAATATGTTTAATAACTTGCAGAAAAATTGTGCATTACTTATAAAAAATAGACAGAAATAACTCTCCAGTTAGGGGAAGGTAATTTCATGATTCATTAGAAAAATAGCAATTAAATTTTCTATATAATAGAAAGAAGATAATAAATGAATAGAAAAAATGCAAAAATGTATTGACAAATAATAACAAGAGTGTTATTATAACACCATCAAAAGAAACAAGGAAACGAATTAAACAATCAAAGAAATTCATTCAATTCATAGCATATATAAATGTTCCAATGAAAAGGATGAAAATAAAAGAAAGGTTCGGGTGATTCCATTGGGAAAGAATTTATAACTTCATCAATATAAGAGTGACGGGTATCGCATTTCCTGCAAGAAAGACCTGATACGGAGATTATAAAAAAGTATTTTCCTTATATAATATAAGAGCATACGCACAGCCTGATTAATAAGGAAGGAATGTATCAAAGGTATTATAGAAGCGATAACTTATATTGAATATCTGTTGCAGACCTGATACAGGGATTTTGGTAAATGTGTAAAGAAATATTTACCGGAAGAGCATAACCCTTATCTCAGTAGTTAGCCTGAAAGCAGAGGTTCAGGTAACAGATAAACTGAAGGTAAGAACGATGTTTTGAGAGGCATATAGAAGTTTAAGTATATGGTTTGAAATCCTGCATCAGAAGAATATCCGGTATATAAAATTACAGGATATTGAGAGAAATATTAAGGTACTTTTTCAGTGATACTTTACATAATTCAGAACATCTGCCATTAATGTTCGATAAATATGAAAAGCACATAAGGAAATTAAACAGTTGTGAATTTAAGAAGTTAGGTTTATGATTGCTTAGCACGAAAAATAATGAAAAAGTGTATCCGATATTTCATAAATGAAAAATAAATTATAATACGTGAAATTATAATTTAAAATCTATAAAACTTTCTAAGTAAGTTCCAATGAACTGAATAACTGATATCATAAAAGCATAAAAGCAGGAATGAATCAGATTATAAACAGTACATATGGATTATGAGCAGGAAACAGAATAGGAATTTTAAATAAACATAGAAAAATTTAATAGTGAACTTATAAAGTAGTTTGTAAATAACATATTATTTTATTATAGAAAGAATACTAAGAGGAAAATAAATTGAATAACGAAGAACATTGAAGCGGTCATCATTTTTGAAATCAGGAAAAGTAAAAAGTGATGACCGTTTTCAAATTGTATTCATATATATTCGTTTATTGCGTGAAATGGAATTTTAGGATATACTCTCCATGAAAAGGAGAGTTTTTTATGTGGATAAAAGATATCAGAGATTATATTTTATATGAAGATAAAGATATTCTGGTCTGTCACAAACCGGCAGGGCTTGCAGTTCAGAATGCGCGGGTTGGCAGTATGGATATGGAGAGCCTCTTGAAGAATTATATTGCTCAGAAGGTGCCGGGTAAGATGCCGTATCTGGGTATTATCCATCGCCTGGATCAGCCGGTGGAGGGGGTTCTTGTATTTGCCCTGAATCCGAAGGCAGCAGCAGATCTCAGCAGACAGATGACAGCGGGAAAAATAAAGAAGACTTATCTTGCAGTTACAGAAGGAACAGTGAAAGTGAAGAGTGCAAAACTGGTGGACTGGCTGAAGAAGGATGGCAGGACCAACAGCTCTGCAGTGGTTGAGGGAGGGACTTCCGGAGCAAAAAAGGCGATATTGTCTTATGAAGTTCTGGAAACCTGGAAAAATAAGGAAGATGCACAGGATTGTGGCGAAAGAAATCTGATTCGGATTGATCTGGATACAGGCAGGCATCATCAGATTCGTGTGCAGATGGCGCATGCCGGAATGCCTTTGGTTGGTGACAGAAAGTATAATCCCGGTCAGAATAGTCAGGAACCGCTGGCTCTCTGTTCTGCAAAACTGGGATTTCAGCATCCGGTGACAAAGAAACAGTTGGAGTTTCAGGTGCAGCCTGCAGGTATGGCATTCAAAAGACATTGATATAGCGCAATTTTTGATGTATAAAAGTGAAAAATGTGTAAAATCTCTGGACGAATTTCGTAAAGTGTGTATAATGTAGAAAGTAATATGCAGTTATAAGGTTTATAGCAATTCTCGTAAATAATGTATTTAAGAGGATCGCTACAGGTAATTGTTCGATGTTAATTATTCTGTGAGAGTACTGAGCAGATATCGATTTTTAGTTGACAGAAATTATACATTATTTTATGAAATTGCTGTAATGTGCAGTATAGCACTGAAAGGAAGAGGAAATTAAAATGAAAAGAGCGGCGGCAGCAGCGATAAGTTTAATGACAGGACTGGCAATGCTGACAGGATGCAGCAGAGCGGAGGTGGAAGAGACAATCCAGCCGTTGGTGGCAGACGCTATCGAAGAATCCGATTCAGAGGCAGAAGCAGTGAAGGAAGAGGATGAGAGTCCGCTGATTCCGGAGATTGATACAGATATAAAAATCCATGCCGGTTCAAGGATCGCAGTGGTAAGCAAATGTGTCAAGGGCGAATACTGGAAGATGGTTAAGAAAGGCATGGAAGATGCGGTAAAGGAAATTAATAAAGCATATGGTTATAAAAAAGATGACCAGATTACCATGACGTTTGAAGGTCCTGATAATGAAGAGGATGTAGAGACTCAGATCAATACAATAGATGCTGTTATCGCAGAGAATCCGGATGTTCTTTGTATTTCGGCAAGTGACATGGATTCCTGTGAGGCACAGCTTGAAGCTGCAAAGGAGAATGGAATTCCGGTTATAGCATTTGATTCTAATGTAGCCGAGAAAAAACTGGTGAAGGCATATCGGGGAACCGATAATGTGCAGGTAGGAAAGATGGCTGCTTATCAGCTTGGCAGTGCACTCGGGAAGATGGGAAAGGTTGCGGTTTTTTCCGCACAGCAGAAGACAAAGAGTGTTCAGGATCGTGTAGAAGGATTCATGAATAATATCGGGAAGTACGGAGACATTGAAGTTGTGGAAACTATTTATTCTGATCAGGTAGATGATATGGAGGCTTCCATGAAGGAAGTTCTGGAAAAATATCCCACACTGGATGGTGTATTCTGCACCAATGCAGATATTACAGAGATGTATCTGAATCTGGAGAAGAGTGATGAGCATGATGCACCGGCTCTGGTAGGGTTGATGCAACTACTAAGCAGCAGGAAGCAATCCGTAATGGAGAAGAGATTGGCTGTGTTTCTCAGCAGCCTTATGCTATGGGATACCAGACGATCTGGCAGCAGTTGAAACAACGGCACCGAAGAAATCTGTTGTAATCGAGAAAAATGTACTGAGCAATCCGGCATGGATCGATGCAGACTGTCTGGATGATCCGGACTACAGTGGATATTTATATACAGAATAAGAATTAAAGATAAATGCTCCGGGAGGATGTACAGGGTCTCAAATGCATTAATTAAGAGGATTTTCTATAAGAGGAATGTGTCTGCTGGGACAGACCGGTAATACAGAACTTATATATAAAGCAGAATTATATACGAAAGAAGAAGCATGAAAACAGTGATGAGTTGTTTTCGTGCTTTTTTTGTGTCATAGAATATTACTCCGTAATGTTCTATGACACAAAAAAGCTCTCCGGGCAGGCTCCTTATTTATATCTCTTCTTCTTTGAAATAAAAATATAAACCAATCAGAAGCTTTGACTGTATAAAAAGATTTATATTGATGATATAATCACATACACGATATAAAAATAACAAAAAAATATTGGATAGATAAAAAATATTTGATAAAATTATTTAATGAGATTGTAATTTTAAAGGATATATGATAAAATTTGACTATAAATTATTGAAAATATATAAAAAAATTAGGCAAAAAGGAGAAGAGGATGAAACAATGGTCAGAGATCATCAGAAATGTCACCATGTTGTCGCAGCTTGGACTGTCTCTCATAACCCCTGTCCTGATATGTCTGGCAGTATGCTGGCTGATTGTTTCTAAGACCGGAGCTGGCGGATGGGTATATATCCCCGGTTTTTTCTTTGGTCTTGGAGGTTCCGGGACAGTGGCATATAAATTTTATCTTTCTATTAACAGACAGCAGAAGAAAGAGAACAAAAAGAAGAAAAATAAAGTATCGTTTAACAGACACCTGTAATGATACAGAAACGAAAGGGAGATTTATATGAGTATTATGGATAATGTTCAGCCTGCCGTAAAGAAGGAAACCGGGAAGGTAGCTGCCATCACCGGAATCGGGCTGATTTTGATGTGGATCGTGTTTGGAGTGCTGCATGCTTTCATGCCACAGAAGGTACCGTTTGATTATACGGTGTTTCTTGGAGGGGCAGTGGGAGGATGTGTGGCAGTCCTTAATTTCTTTTTTATGGGACTTGCAGTGCAGAAAGCAGCTGCAGCAACAGATGAGGACACAGCGAGAATGAGGATCAAAGCAAGTTACTCCCAGAGAATGCTGATCCAGATGTTGTGGGTGATCCTGGCAATCGTGGCACCCTGTTTTCATTTTGTGGCAGGAATCGTTCCTCTTTTATTTCCCGGAACAGGAATTAAAATTGCAGGAATTTTTCATACTAACAAATAGGTATTTCTATATCAAACCGGAACAGTACCGGGAGAGACGGGAGGTGAATAAAGAGTATGGAATTGGATATCAGCGGGGCAAGGATATTCTTTACATTACCATTGATGTGCCTGTTCTCGGACCATTAAGGATCAGTGAGACAATGGTGGTAAGCTGGATTGTTATGATACTCATAACAGGTTTGTGTATCTGGCTGACACATGATCTGAAAGAAGAGAACATTTCCAAACGTCAGGCTGTGGCAGAGCTCATTGTAGAGAAGGCCAACAGCTTTGTAATCGGAAATATGGGTGAGAAATTCAGATACCTGATACCATTCGTTGCAGCACTTTTTGCAACCAGCGTGGTTTCCAACCTGATCAGTCTGATCGGACTTCGAAGCCCTACAGCAGACCTTTCTACTGAGGCTGCATGGGCAGTTGTGGTTTTCATTATGATCACAGCACAGAAGATAAAGACCAGCGGATTTGGCGGTTATCTGAAAGGATTTACAACCCCGATCGCAGTTATGACACCGTTTAATATTCTTTCCGAGCTGGCTACACCTGTCAGTATGGCGTGTCGTCATTTCGGAAATATCCTTTCCGGTGTGGTAATCAATGGCCTGATCTATGGGCACTGGCAGTCGCAAGTTCCGCACTTCTGGGCCTGATCCCGGGTGCATTGGGAGATGTACTGTCAAAGATACCGATTCTTGATGTCGGTGTACCTGCGATAACATCGGTCTATTTTGACTGGTTTTCGGGAGTTATGCAGGCGTTTATCTTCTGTATGCTGACTGTAATGTACATTGCAAATGCAGCAGAAGAGTAGCAGAAAAATGATTTGCCGGCGCAAAACGGCAGCGGTGATAACCGCAAAGAATGCTGAAATACAGCAGAAAAATTAATACCGCAGCAAAGGGGAAAAAGCTGCAGATTATTTTTAACAGGAGGGTTTTAATATGGATTTTCAGTTATTGGCAAAAGGTATCGCATTAGCAGGATGTGCAATTGGAGCAGGATGTGCGCTGATCGCAGGTATCGGACCTGGTATTGGTGAAGGTAACGCAGTAGCAAAGGCACTGGAAGCAATCGGACGTCAGCCTGAGTGCAAGGGTGATGTTACTTCTACCATGCTTCTTGGATGTGCCATCGCAGAGACAACAGGTATCTACGGTTTCGTAACCGGTCTGTTACTTATCTTCGTTGCACCTGGTATGTTCATGAACTTCCTGAGCTGATAAAAACAGCTGAGATGCCGGATATCACAGATTAAGCGGTATCTGATATGGAACCTGTGGATAATTCCGGCAACAGCCGGAGAATGATCCGCATAAATACAGACAGGAGGTTACAAACATGCAGGTACAGGAATTAGTTGGAATTGTGCCGTGGAATTTTATAGCGACGATTTGCAACCTTTTTATTCAGGTATATCTGATCAAACGTTTCCTCTTCAAGCCCATCAATGAGATGCTGGAAAAGCGTAAAGCAAAAGCTGATGCCCAGATCCAGGATGCAGTGAAGGCAAAGGAAGAAGCCCAGGCAATGAAAGCAGAATATGAAAAGAATATGCAGGAAGCCAAGAATAAGGCAAATGACATTGTGATGACAGCTCAGAAAACAGCCGCTATCCAGAGCGAAGAGATGCTTAAGGAGGCTTCCAGTCAGGTAACTGCCATGAAAGAGAAGGCAGAGAAAGACATTGCACAGGAGAAACGTAAGGCAGTCAACGAGATCAAGGGAGAAATCGGCGGTATGGCTGTTGAGATTGCCGGAAAAGTGATCGAGCGCGAAATTAGTGAAGAGGATCATGCAAAACTGATTGATGAGTTTATTGAGAATGTAGGTGAGGCATCATGACAAAAACTGCCAGAGTTTACGGCGGAAGTCTGTATGACCTTGCCGCTGAAGAAAAGCTCGATGGACAGATTATGGAGCAGATGATCGCAGTCAGACAGATTTTCAGGGAGAATCCGGGATATCTGAAATTGCTGGGAGAACCGGCAATTCCTGAAGATGAGAGACTTAAGATGATTGAAGAGGCTTTCGGAGGCAGGCAGAGAGATATCTGGTGAATTTTCTGAAATTATTGTGTGAACGCAAGATTCTGAGAGAGTTTGCCGGATGCTGTGAAGAGTTTATCAGACGCTACAACAGTGCACATGGAATTGCGGAGGCAGTGGTTACCAGTGCAGTGAAGCTCAGTGAGACTCAGATGGAAGCTCTGAAAGCGAAGCTTGAGAAGCTAAGCGGAAAGAAAGTGTATCTGGTTCAGAAAACAGATGCATCCGTTCTTGGCGGACTTCGCGTAGAACTGGAGGGCGTACAGCTCGACGGTACAGTACAGAGCCGTATTTCCGGTATTTCGAAGAAACTGAATGAATTGGTAGTATAAGGAACTGGATTCCAGATTTGAGAATCGTACTGTATGGGTATTTGACATATGGATATGAAAAATCTTTAAATTTCTGAATTCAGACAGCGCAAAATAATAGAATATAAAAGGATGGAATGGAAACATGCAATTAAAACCTGAGGAAATATCCAAGGTCATCCGAAGCCAGATAAAATATTACGAAAATGCCATTCAACAGAACGAGACAGGTACGATCCTTATGGTTGGTGACGGTATTGCCAGAGCCAGCGGACTGGTAAACTGTATGTCAGGAGAGCTTCTGGAATTTGAGGACGGAAGCTTCGGTATGGCACAGAACCTGGAGGAGAACAGTGTCTCCATCGTAATCTTTGGTTCAGATGAGAACATTGGTGAGGGTCAGACCGTAAAGCGTACAGGCAAGGTCGTGTCTGTACCTGTAGGCGACGCCATGGTTGGGCGTGTTGTAAATGCACTGGGACAGCCAATTGACGGAGCAGGCCCGATTGATACAAAAGAATTCCGGCCGATTGAGAGCAAGGCACCTGGAATCTGTGAGAGAAGATCTGTATATCAGCCTCTCCAGACCGGTATCAAAGCCATCGACTCCATGATTCCTATCGGACGTGGACAGCGAGAACTGATCATTGGTGACCGCCAGACTGGTAAAACTACAATTGCTACAGATACTATCATTAACCAGAAGGGAAAAGATGTGATCTGTATTTATGTAGCCATTGGACAGAAACGTTCCACAGTAGCTACATTAGTAGAGAATCTGACCAGAAACGGCGCAATGGATTATACTATCGTTGTGGCAGCTACAGCATCTGAGTCAAGCCCGCTGCAGTATATCGCACCCTATTCCGGATGTGCAATGGGCGAGTACTTTATGAATAAGGGAAAAGATGTGTTGATCATCTATGATGATTTAAGTAAGCATGCAGTTGCATACCGTGCACTTTCCCTGCTGATCCGTCGTCCGCCCGGACGTGAGGCATATCCGGGTGATGTTTTCTATCTGCATTCCAGACTTCTGGAACGTGCAGCGAAGCTGGATGATGAACATGGCGGCGGTTCTATGACAGCACTGCCGATCATTGAAACACAGGCAGGTGACGTATCTGCCTATATTCCTACTAACGTTATTTCTATTACAGACGGACAGATCTTCCTGGAGACAGAGTTATTCCATTCAGGAATCATGCCTGCTGTAAACCCGGGTATCTCCGTATCACGAGTTGGTGGTGATGCGCAGATCAAGGCAATGAAGAAGGTAGCAGGAACACTGAAACTGATTTATTCCCAGTACCGTGAGCTGCAGAGCTTCGCACAGTTTGGTTCTGATCTGGATGCTGATACAAAGGCACGTCTGGAACAGGGAGCACGTATTGTGGAAGTTCTGAAACAGAACCAGAATGCACCGGTTCCTGTAGAGAAACAGGTTGCGATCCTTTATGCGGTTACAAAGGGTGTTCTGGAATCAGTAAAAGTTGAAGACGTAAATGTATATGAATCAGGATTATATACCTATCTGGATACAGATGCAGCAGGCGTAGAGGTTATGCAGGAGATCCGCTCAACAGGTAAGCTGGAGCAGGAAACAGAACAGAAGCTTCGCAGCGTACTGGATGCGTATACAGAGAACTTCCTGAATACAAGACCTGAGAAATAAAGTGATTAGGAGGGTATCGTATGGCTTCGAATATGAAAGCGGTAAAGCTGCGTATCAAGAGTGTACAGAGTACAATGCAGATTACCAAGGCCATGGAGCTTGTAGCATCCTCCAAACTGCGTAAGGCAAAGGAACGTGCAGAGGTATGCCGTCCGTACTTTACAGAACTTCATGAGACATTGAAAGAGATTGCAAGGGAGAATACAGATTTCTCATCCGTTTATGCGAAAGAGTCTTCCAACAATAAAACCTGCTATGTAGTGATCGCAGGTGACAGAGGACTGGCAGGCGGATATAACACCAATCTTTTTAAATGTCTGGAGGCTTCTGCTGAAGGTAAGGACTACATGGTTCTGCCGGTTGGAAAGAAAGCAGTAGAATATTTCCGCCAGAGAGAGATTGAAGCTCTGACAGAACAGTTTGCAGAGGCAGGAAGTATTTCTGTAGCGGATTGTTTTGAGATGGCAAATATGCTCTGTACAGAATTTCGCAAAGGAACCTTTGGCCATATTGAATTATGTTATACTGTCTTTAATTCTATGCTTTCCCAGCAGCCGGAGGTATTTTCCATGCTTCCTATGACTGATATCAGAGAGGAAAGCGGAGGTAAGATAGAGACGAAGAATCTGATCCTCTATGAACCGGACGGAGAGACAGTATTTGATGCCATTGTTCCGGAATATCTGGCAGGCCTGGTTTATGGCGGTATCTGCGAAAGTACTGCAAGTGAACTGGCAGCCAGACGTATGGCTATGGATGCAGCCACAAGTAATGCGGAAGAGATGATCGATCAGCTCAATCTGTATTACAACAGGCACGTCAGGCCAGCATCACGCAGGAGATCACGGAGATTGTTGCAGGTGCGGAAGGTCTTTAGAAATAGGAGATTATAAACATGAGTGAAAAACACATTGGCGAGGTAGTGCAGGTTATCGGTCCGGTACTGGATATCCGCTTTGCGCACGATGAACTGCCGCCTCTTCTCAATGCCATAGAGATTGATAATGATGGCGCAAAGCTGGTTGCCGAGGTTGCACAGCAGGTTGGTGATGATGTGGTAAGATGTATTGCCATGAACTCTACTGACGGTCTGGTGCGCGGTGCCAAAGCTCTGGATACAGGCGGTCCAATTTCCGTTCCTGTAGGTGAGGAATGCCTGGGACGAGTATTTAACCTTCTGGGTGACCCGGTAGACAATCTTCCGGCACCGGAGGCAAAGGAACGCTGGTCTATCCATCGTCAGGCTCCTTCTTATGAAGAACAGATGCCTGCAACAGAGATCCTGGAGACAGGAATTAAGGTCGTTGACCTGATCTGTCCTTATGCAAAGGGTGGTAAGATCGGTCTTTTCGGTGGTGCAGGTGTAGGAAAAACAGTTCTTATCATGGAGCTGATCCACAATGTAGCAACTGCACACGGCGGACTTTCCGTATTTACAGGTGTAGGAGAGCGTACACGTGAGGGAAATGACCTTTACAATGAAATGAAAGAAAGTGGAGTTATCGACAAGACTGCTCTGGTTTACGGTCAGATGAACGAGCCGCCCGGAGCACGTATGAGAGTTGGACTTTCCGGACTTACCATGGCGGAATACTTCCGTGATGAGAAGAACCAGGATGTGCTCCTCTTTATTGACAATATTTTCCGTTTTACACAGGCAGGTTCCGAGGTGTCTGCGCTTCTGGGACGTATGCCTTCAGCCGTAGGTTATCAGCCTACACTGGCAACTGAAATGGGTAACCTGCAGGAACGAATCACTTCCACAAGAAAGGGCTCCATCACATCTGTACAGGCTGTATATGTGCCTGCCGATGACCTGACTGACCCGGCTCCTGCAACTACATTCTCACATCTGGATGCAACAACTGTACTTTCCCGTGAGATCTCCAGCCAGGGTATTTATCCGGCTGTTGATCCTCTGGATTCCACAAGCCGTATCCTTTCCCCTGAGATCGTAGGAACAGAGCATTATGAGATTGCCAGATCAGTACAGAGAGTTCTTCAGCGTTACAAAGAGCTTCAGGACATTATTGCCATCATGGGTATGGATGAGTTGTCAGAGGAAGACAAACGTACTGTAAGCCGTGCCCGTAAGGTTCAGAGATTCCTGTCACAGAGCTTCTCTGTAGCAGAACAGTTTACAGGTATGCCTGGCAAATATGTTCCGCTGAAGGAGACACTGAGAGGATTCAGGATGATCCTGAACGGTGAGTGTGATGACATTCCTGAGAGTTATTTCCTGTTTGTGGGAACCATCGATGAAGTGTTTGAAAAAGCGAAGAATCAGTAAAGGGGGAAATGTCCTATGAGTACTTTCCCGTTGAGAATCGGAACACCGGACGGACTGCTCTTTGAAGGTAATGTGGAGCGTGTGATCTGCAGAACTGTCAGCGGTGATCTGGCTATTCTTGCCAGACACTGTAATTACTGTACTGCCCTGGGAATGGGCGAAGCAGTGTGGTAATGGAAGACGGCAGCAGACGGACCGCAGCCTGTATTGGCGGAATGCTTTCTGTTATGAACGGAAAGTGCCGTGTCCTTGCAACTACCTGGGAGTGGAAAGAGGATATTGATGAGCAGCGTGCGCAGGAAGCTAAGAAAAGAGCTGAGGAGATGATCGCCAAAGGTGGTTTGAGTGATCATGATTATAAGATTGTGGAGGCTAAACTGCAGAGGGCGTTGGTGCGTTTGAGTGTGAAGAGCTGAGAAAATAAGAGTTATTAAAAGACTGACAGGAAATCCGGGAGGGGAGACTGTCGGTCTTTTTTGTTTGTGATATGGCTTTTTGGGGATATAGTGGGAAGAATTTGAGGGAGGGATTTGAAGGAGGGACACATAGAAAAGGGACGCATAGAAAAGGGACGCATAGAAAAATAATTTATTTCATGTGCGGTTTCGGACATTAAGATATTCTAAGCTGCTCAAAATCTGCTAAAGGCATGAGAAATGCCACAAACTCGCTTCGCTCAGACAGTGTGTCATTTTTCTCATAACGCAAATTTTGACCAGCTAAGAATATCTAAATATCCTGCAAATGCACATGAAATAAATTATTTTTCTATGCTGGTAATTGGATCTTTCAAATACACTGGCAGGGATTTATTTGATTTGGTGTTGTTGTTCACGTGCCACTATCCCGCAAGGTGTTTTTGGGGCATGAATATGCCAAAATCCCGATACACAAGCCTATATTCCATTGGTGCGGGCAATCTGGAATTTTGGTTACATTGTTGTAAACGGAGCGAACAGCAACGATTCAATTAAAAAGATGAAACATAGTATATTGACACACATTGACACTTTACCATGATGAGGTTAAAATAGAGATAGATTATGCGACTGTAGGGGAAAGTGGGCAGTTGTGATATTATTCTGAATTTCGGCGGTTTGCGGGATTATTTGGACAGGAGCGAATATGTTATGATAGCAGAAAAAATGAAACCTTATGTAAAAAATAATTCAGCCATCCGTATGATGTTTGAGGAGGGAAATCGTCTCAGAGCCATTTACGGTGCGGACAAAGTTTATGATTTCAGTCTTGGGAATCCGAGCGTTCCGGCACCGGAGTGTGTGAAGGAGGCTATTATTGATCTGGTGAACGAAGTGGAGCGACAGTGCTTCATGGTTATATGAGTAATGCAGGATTTGAGGATGTGCGCCAGACGATTGCGGAATCTCTGAATCGCCGCTTTGGAACTAAATTTGCAGCGAAGAATCTGATTATGACAGTTGGAGCAGCCAGCGGTCTGAATGTGATTTTCAAGACGATCCTGAATCCAGAGGAAGAAGTGATTGTTTTTGCACCATATTTTCTGGAATATGGTGCATATGTGCGCAATTTTGATGGCAAGCTTGTGGAAATCTCTCCGGATACTACTACATTTGAGCCGAATCTTGAGGAGTTTGAGCAGAAGATTACAGCAAAGACAAGAGCAGTGATCGTAAATACACCTCACAACCCGACTGGTGTTGTATATTCCGAAGAAACCATTAAGAAGCTAGCAGTAATTCTTGAGAAAAAACAGAAGGAATTTGACAGTGTAATTTACCTGATCTCTGATGAGCCATACAGAGAGTTGGCTTATGACGGTGTAGAGGTTCCGTATTTGACAAAATATTATGACAATACTATTGTTGGTTATTCTTACAGTAAATCTCTGTCCCTTCCGGGAGAGCGTATTGGTTATCTGGTAATTCCGGATGAGGCAGATGGCAGCGAAGAACTTATTACTGCAGCGGCTATTGCCAACCGTACTATCGGATGTGTCAACGCCCCATCCTGATGCAGAAGGTGATTGCCAAATGTGTAGATGCAGAAGTGGATGTAGCTGCATATGACAAGAACCGTCTGGCGTTATACAATGGACTGAAAGAATGCGGATTCGAGTGCATCAAACCCCAGGTGCATTCTACCTCTTTGTGAAATCACCGGTAGCAGATGAAAAAGCGTTCTGCGAAGCTGGAAAGAAATATAATATTCTTATGGTTCCGGGAAGCTCCTTCGCCTGCCCGGGTTATGTGAGACTGGCTTACTGTGTATCTTATGATACGATTATTAATTCCCTGCCGGAGTTTAAGAAACTGGCAGAAGAGTTTGGACTGTGAAAACGGCGGGGATTGACATTGGGACAACAACGATAAGCGGTGTTGTTCTGGAAAAAGAGGAAAACGGACAGGCAAAGATTCTGGAGGCAAAAACTGTAGAGAACGGTTGCTTTATCGAAACCGGAAATGAATGGGAAAGAATACAGTATGCAAAAGAAATTGTAGAAAGAGCAGTGAATCTGCTGGATTATTTCCTGGAGAAGTATCCGCATGTTGAGCGGATTGGGCTCACAGGGCAGATGCATGGAATTGTCTATGTTGACAAAGAAGGAAATTGTGTCAGTCCGTTATATACATGGCAGGATGCCAGAGGAAGTATCTGCGATGGGGATCAGATTCCTTTAACAGAAGAAATTCGGGAAAGATGTCAAATCCATGCTGCTTCAGGATATGGGCTTGTCACACACATTTATAATATCAGACATAATCTGGTTCTGGATTCGGCTTTGAGCTTCTGTACGATCATGGATTATTTTGGAATGTATTTGACAGGGCGTAAAAAACCATTGGTACATGTGAGCAATGCGGCAGGTTTTGGATTCTTTGACAGCCATAAGATGTGCTTTGAAAAAGAAAAACTGGCTGAAATGGGAGTGGACGTAAACTGGCTGCCTGATGTCTGTACGGGAATAGAAAAATTGGGTACATACAGAGGACGGACAGTTACAACAGCAATCGGAGACAACCAGGCAAGCTTCCTTGGAGCAGCAGGTGATGAGGAGAATACATTACTGGTCAATATGGGAACCGGCGGACAGATTTCTGTTCTTTCCAGTCAGTATTTTTCGGGAGATGGAATTGAGGCGAGACCTTTCCTAAATAGGAAGTATCTGCTTGCAGGAGCATCTCTGTGTGGCGGCAAGGCATATGCGCTTCTGGAACAGTTTTTCCGAAAAATTGTAAAAGAAGCGACAGGACAGGATCAACCATTATACAAAGTAATGGAAAAGATGGCAAGAACAGGGAAAGATTTGAATAGTGAAAGACCTGAAAGTCGAAAGATTAAAGTGGAAACAACATTTGACGGTACGCGGGTAAATCCGAAAAAAAGCGGCAGTATTACTCAGATGTGTTCCGAAAACTTTACGCCAGAAGATCTCTGTTATGGTGTTCTGAAGGGAATGAGCACAGAACTGTATCAGATGTATATGACTATTCAGAATGGAACCGGCATAAAGATCAGGCGTATGATTGGTTCAGGGAATGGACTGAGAAAAAATCCGGTACTGTGCGAAATTATTGAAGATATGTTCAATGCAGAACTTGTTTTGGCAGAATGTGAGGAGGAAGCTGCGACAGGGGCGGCAATGAGCAGTAGTATGTATAACTATAGCAACTCCACCAGATAATAAAATGAAGCAGTGAAGCGGATTGTGAATAACCAATTGATTTTAATACTGGAATTTGAGGAAAGGGGCTGTCCTGAAAATAGACAGCTCCTTCTTTACTGTCCGATTTATTGTATGTTATTTTTCGACATGTTCTGATATATTTTGGAGCATGCCGTAAAATTTTATGAAAACTGCAAAAAAATTCAGGAAAAAAAAGACAGCATTTTAAACGCTATAGAAAAAATGTAATTTTTGAAAAAACAATTATTGTAATAATCTCCCGAACGTGACATAATAAGAATGGAAAAGTAAAGGGCAGGTTAAATTCTGATTAGAGACAGGTAAAATAACCTGCTTACATTATGCGCCGATTTCCTGGGATGAGGATGGAAATCAGGCAGACGACAAAGGAGAAAATAATGGAAATTTTTTCAATGATATTGTCATTGCTGAGCGGAGTGGCATTATTTCTGTTTGGTATGTCATTGATGGGCGATGGCCTGAAAATGGTTGCCGGAAATAAGCTGGAAGCTTTCCTGTATCGAATGACAAACACACCGCTGAAGGGAGTTGCTCTGGGTACTGGTGTTACCAGCGTGATTCAGTCTTCTTCTGCCACAACCGTTATGGTCATTGGTTTTGTCAACTCAGGTATGATGAAACTGAAGCAGGCCATCGGTATTATCATGGGAGCTAACATTGGAACCAGTATTACCGGATGGATCCTCTGTCTTTCTTATATTGACGGAAAGAACGGAATTGCGAAGATTTTATCTACAGCAACAATTTCAGCAGTAGTAGCGATTATTGGTATTATCCTTCGCATGGCATGTAAGCGTTCCGTGCATAAAAATATCGGTAATATCATGCTTGGTTTGCAATCCTGATGACAGGTATGCAGACAATGAGCGGTGCTGTTTCACCACTGAAGGACAGCCCCACATTTACAAACATGCTGACAATGTTTTCCAACCCGCTGATAGGTATTCTGGTAGGTATTGCATTTACCGCAGTGTTGCAGAGTGCATCTGCCACAGTCGGTGTATTGCAGGCGTTATCTGTAACAGGTATCCTGACATTCTCCAGTGCATTCCCGATCGTTCTTGGTATCGGTGTAGGTGCTGCCTGTCCGGTTCTGATTTCAGCAATCGGTGCGAATAAGAATGGTAAACGTACAGCACTTGTTTATCTGATCAATGACCTGTTTGGTCTTATCCTCTGGTCAGTGATCTTCTACACTGTAAATGCTGTTGTGCATTTCGGATTTATGGATATGATCATGTCACCGGTTGCAATTGCTTTACTGAATACTGTATTCCGTGTAGCAACAGTATGTGTTCTTTTCCCGTTCATACCGAAGATTGAGCAGCTGGTGTGCTGGCTTGTAAAAGACAGTGCAGAGGAACTGGAAGATGAAGCAGACTTTGATCTTCTGGAAGAACGTCTTCTGAATTATCCGGCACTTGCTATTGGACAGTGTCATCGTGCCATGAGCGGTATGGCAAGGAAGCTTCGCAAGAATGTCAACCGTGCATGAACCTTCTGAATGAATATCAGCAGGATAAATTTGATAAGGTACAGAGAAAAGAGAACCTGATCGATAAATACGAAAGCCGTCTTGGGGAATATCTGATGAAGCTCACAAAGCATGAGATGAACAGTGCCCAGACAAGGCAGGCATCCCTTTATCTTCATACCATCAATGACTTTGAGAGAATCGGTGACCATGCATCCTACATTGCCTATATGTCCAGTGAAATGCATGATAATCACACTAATTTCTCACAGGAAGCCTGGGATGAGCTGAATGTAGTAATGGAAGCAGTTCGTGAGGAGATCAATCTTACCTGTCGTGCATTCCTCAATGATGACAAAGAGATGGCACAGAGAGTTGCACCTCTTGGAATGATTATCACATCCTTATGCAATGAGCTGAAGATGCATCATGTAGAGCGTCTGAGTAACGGCAATTGCGGACTGGAAGAGGGAACTGTATATACAGACATTCTCAACAGCTTCAACCGTATTGCAGCACATTGTGCAAGTGCAATGGTAGCTCTCCTTAAGAGTGGAGACGAGAATCCGGATATGCATATCCATGATTCCAAGATTTACCCATCTGACAGCGTGGAATATTATACATACTTCAAGGAATATCGCCAGAAGTATGAAATCGTAAAGAACGAGGAACACATGCGAAGCATGGAACCGGAAGAAGTAGAATAATACTTTTATACTACAAAGCAATAAATATATATGATATAATGACAGCAGATGATCTGGAAACGGATGTCTGCTGTTTTCTATCATATTACTGGGCATGCAAGATTGTAGGAATGATTTTTTGAATACGTTCCGGAGTGTGCAGACTGAGGAGCCAGCAGGCAGGATCATTTTTGTAAATCAAATATATTTATTCAGGCAGAGATTCTTCCTGTAGGCTGGATCAGTTATAGCAGGCCGGAAATTGTGCAAACACAACACTCTGTAAACATAACCCCCAAAGGAGAGATTAATTATGTTATTCGACAGCAGAACAGTTTATCTCGGTGTATCCAGGGATAAATATGAGCAGTATTGTAAAGCCTTAGATTCAGAGAAAATCAAATACAAAACAAAGAGAGTCAACCACGAAGAAAAAATGATAGCCCCGGGCAGGGGAACCGTCCGCAGCATGGGTGGGAACTTTGGAACAGATAAAACATTGTATGAAATCATGGTCGGAGAGAAAGGTTACGACAATGCAATGGGGATTCTGACAGCACTGAAGTAGACGGAATCTATCCTGAAGAAGAAAGTACGCAAAAAAGTGTGCAAGATAGTGTGCAAGATAACGGAAATTCTGGAGGTGTTTTTGTGGGAGAATATAAACCGCACTTGAAGATGAACTTGATCCAAATGACATTACCAGATAAACCGAATAGCAGAAATCAGAGATATATAAAAATATAAAGAGCAGGAAGGAAAAATAAGATGGAATTTACAGGTGTATACCACAAAACATCAGAGCAGATGAGTTATCCCCTGGATGAGGACAGACTGATTGTAAATATTAAGACTGGATATGATGTAAAACAGGTGTTTATCCATTACGGAGATCCTTATGAGGCCGGGATTCTGGGTGGAAATGAAAAATGGACAGGAAAAAGAGAGGAAATTATTTATAAAAAACGTCTGCCCCATCAAATCTGGTGGACAACAACGCTTTTTCCGGAATATAAAAGATGTAAATATTATTTTGAACTGAGGACAGAGAAGGAAGTCTGGTATTATTTTGAAGACGGTTTCCTGACAGAAGAACAGCTTCAGATGGAGGGCCGTATACAGCAGTGTTTTATTGTACCATGGATGAATCCTGCAGATATAAACCGCACACCTGCATGGGTAAATGATACTATCTGGTATCAGATTTTTCCGGACAGGTTCTGCAATGGGACGCCGGAAAAGAATGGAAATGATATCACGCCGTGGAGAAATCACGGAACTGTAACAAATGAGGAAAAATTCGGAGGGAATCTGGAAGGAATCCGTCAGAGATTACCGTATCTTCAGGAGCTGGGGATTACCGGTATTTATCTGAATCCGATCATGGAAGCAGAGTCCAATCACAAATATGATACTACAGATTATACAAAGATTGATCCGGCTTTCGGCGATGAAGAAACAATGAAAGCACTTTGCAGGGAAGCGCACGAAAAAGGAATCCGTATTATGGTAGATGCAGTATTTAACCATTGTGGAAGAAAATTCGCGCCGTGGGTGGATGTACTGGAGCATGGGAAAGATTCCCGTTATGCGGACTGGTTTATGATAGAAGACTGGGAACAGATCGGAAAAAGAGCAGACACCAGAGACCGGCGTTTTTACTCCTTTGCATTTACAGATGCGATGCCGAAACTGAATACGAATAATGAAGAAGTGATCGAATATTTCTGCAAGGTCTGTGAGGACTGGATCCGGAAATTTGATATAGATGGAATCCGCTTTGACGTGGGAAATGAAGTGTCTCATCGGTTCTTAAAGAGGATACGGGAACATTTAAAAGCAGTAAAACCGGATCTTTATCTGCTGGGGGAAATCTGGCATGATGCAAGCCAGTGGCTGCAGGGAGATGAATATGATTCAGTTATGAATTACCCACTGCTCAGTGGAATCCATGATTTTTCCTTGATAAAACAATGAAAAAAGAGGAATTCGAATATATGGTAAACCGTTGCTATACCATGTATATGCAGCAGAATAATGATGTGCTTTTTAATCTGTTGGATTCGCATGATACGGAGCGGCTTATGAACCGTTTCCATGATCTGGATAAATTCTATCAGCAGCTTGCGATTCTCTTCACTCTTCCGGGAAGTCCCTGCATTTATTATGGAACGGAGATCGCAATGGAAGGTGCCCATGATCCGGACTGCAGAAGATGTATGCCATGGAGCGAGATTAACAGCGAAGAGAATCAGGAAAAGATAGCAACAATGCGTAAACTGATTATGCTAAGAAGAAATGAAAAAACATGCAGAAGCCCACATTTCCATTTTCCGGATACCTATGAAAACGACCGATGCGTAGAGTATATCAAAATAGATGAAGAAGGAAATGAAATGGAAGTTTTGTTAAATACATCGGAGAAAGAGATAAAGGTAAAAGAAGCCGGAGAAGTGCTTTTTGCCCGGGAGTTTGATGGAGAGATACTTGGTGTGAATGGAACATTGATCCGAAGGATTTAGACAACAGAGCACGGAAAAAGAAACGAATATCCCGAAAGAATATTACTGCTATATAATAAAGAAGTCCCCGGGCCGCTGCATATAACAGCAGTGCCCGGGGACTTGCCTGTATTATTTATGAGGCTTGCCATAGTTAAACGGATTGAATAAATTTCTCTACATAATGCAGAGCCGCTCCGATTGCCGGTGTATATTGTCCGTTGGTACCGACCAGAATCTGTGTTTTATCCAGTATGAATGGTGCGGCTGTATGGAGATGCTCTGCCAGATATTCAATATCTTCTTCTGTAAAATAAGGTGCCAGATATCCGCTGAGGATGATCGGTGCATCGATAACAAGGTTAAGATTCTTCATGCAAATGCCAGATGGTTTAAAAAATCTTTTCCAGATCTGTATGATCTGGGGAGATTTTTTTTCGCGCAGAAGAGGGAAAAATTCTTTGGCAGGAATACCTGCAGCCTGTTCCAGTGCATTGGCAGAGCAGTAGGTTTCCAGGCAGCCACGGCTGCCGCAGTAGCAAAGTGGGCCGTCGGGATTAATACACATATGTTCAAGAGTTCCGCTGTGCATGGAGATCCCCTGATGAATCTGATGATTGGTAATGATGCCGCCGCCCAGATTTCGGTTCAGCAGGATGATAACAGCACTGTCAAGCTCAGGATGATTCCATAATTCAAGGAACGCAGCTGATTTCGAATCATGTTCCAGATAACAGGGATATGGAAGATATCTGGAAAAATCATCCAGTTTCATGCCTGTGCTATTCATGATATCTCCATATAGTACGGTGGTATGATCCGGGGATGTGATACCCTGTGTAGCAATGGAGATGCCAAGAACTTTGTCATTGTCATACTGGCGCGATGAGATGAATTCTTTTACTGCGTCAGTAACCTGTTTATAGTAATCCGGTGTGTTGGAATATGGAAGCGGAATGGTATCTGTATAGAAAGCATTTCCATATAAATCTACAGCAGTAATATGAAACATCCCTTTTAAAATACCGATACCAATGGAAATTTTAAAATCTGATACAATCTGAAGGGCGTTTGCCTTTCTTCCACCAGTGGATTCAAAGAAACCATTTTTTTCAATAAGACCTTCCTGTTCCAGAAGATTCAGGTTCTGACTGACAGTGGATAAACCCATCTGCAGTTCCTGAACGATCTGTAGCTTGGAGGTCGTTTTTTTTCTGTAAATGTACTGGTAAACCTTTGATTTATTTATTTTCTTGAGACTAATGTTGGTCAATCCCTTTTCACTCATAATATTCTCCTGATTATGTTACAAGATAATGTTAAGTTTCAGTTTTATTGTAGCATAGAACGAAAAAAAAACAATAAAAATATCCGGCACGATCAGCAACATCAATTTGTCAGCACACTATAGTAAAATAGACAAAAAAGTTGTTTGAAAATTAGAATTTCTGTCAATGGATTTTTTAAAAGAAAAGATATATACTCAACTTACAGTTAAGATATAAACGTAAGTAAAGAACATAACAACAAACAATAAGTATCGAATAAGACAAACAAGGAGGATATAACATGAAATTATCAATCAATGGAATCAAGGAACAGGAAGCATGGAAAAAGGCGGGAATCGCTCTTCCGGGTTATGATGTAGAGACTGCCTCTGAGAAAGCAAAGGAGAATCCGGTATGGGTTCACTTTGGTATCGGAAATATTTTCCGCGTATTCATCGGTGGAATTGCAGATGGTCTTCTGGAAGAGGGAGTGCTGGACCGTGGGATTACCTGTGTGGAAACTTTTGATTATGATGTAGTAGATAAGATTTATGATCCATATGACAATCTGGGATTAAGTGTAATCCTGCATGGGGATGGAACCCGTGAGTATAAAGTAGTCGGAGCTTTTGCGGAAGCAGTGAAGGCACAGTCTTCTAATGCAGAACAGTGGAAACGCCTGAAAGAAATCTTCACAAGCAAATCCCTGCAGATGGTTTCATTTACGATTACAGAGAAAGGCTATGCATTACAGAAAGCCGACGGAACATGGTTCCCGTTTGTAGAGGCAGATATTAAGAATGGTCCGGACAAAGCGGCTGGTGCCATGGCAGTTCTGGTTGCAATGCTTTATGAAAGATATAAAGCAGGCAAATATCCGATCGCACTGGTTTCCATGGATAACTGCTCACAGAACGGTGCAAAGCTTCGCGAGTCAGTACTGACAATGACAGAAGAGTGGAAGAAAGCAGGATTTGTTGATGAGGGATTTGTAAACTATGTAAGCGATGAACAAGTAGTTGCTTTTCCATGGACAATGATCGATAAGATCACACCTCGTCCAAGCGAGCAGATTGCAGCAGACCTTGAGAAGCTGGGTGTTGAGAACATGCAGCCGGTGATCACAGGTAAGAAGACATACATTGCACCATTTGTCAATGCTGAGAAACCGCAGTATCTGGTAATAGAGGACAGCTTTCCTAACGGACGTCCGGCTCTGGAAAAAGGTTTCGGTGTATATATGGCAGACAGAAATACAGTTAACCTTTCTGAACGTATGAAAGTAACAGTATGTCTGAATCCGGTTCATTCTGCTACAGGTCCGCTGGGAGTAGTTCTTGGATATGATCTGTTTGCGCATATGCTTAATACAAATGAAGATATGATGAAAATGGCACGTATGATGCTTATGATGAAGGTCTTCCGGTAGTTGCTGACCCTGGAATCCTTTCTCCGCAGGCATTTGTTGATGAGCTCTTCAACGATCGTTTTCCAAATGAATATCTGGGAGATACAAACCTTCGTCTGGCAGTAGACGTATCTCAGATGGTTGGCATCCGTTTCGGCGAAACAATCAAAGCATATGTACAGAAATTCGGAGATGCTTCCAGACTGACAGCCATTCCGCTGGGAATTGCAGGATGGCTCAGATATATGCTTGGTGTAGATGATGAAGGAAACAAATTTGAACTTGCACCAGATCCAATGAATGAGGAACTGCAGGAACAGTTTAAGGATATTGTTGTAGGCAAACCTGAAACATTCAAAGATCAGTTAAAACCAATTCTTTCCAATGAGCGTCTGTTCTTCACTGACCTTTACAAAGACGGTGTGGGAGAGAAGGTTGAGGATATGTTCCGTGAGATGATTGCAGGACCTGGAGCTGTAAGAGCAACAATACATAAATATGTTGGATGATTTTCATCAGATGGATATTATAACTGACTTTCAGGAGGAAAATGAAAATGAATTTAAAAGAACAGTTTAATGGAATTCCGACTAATGATATTGTTCATTTTCTTCCCTTCTGGGAAAACGGAGTAAAGTTCTTTACAATTGAGGGACCGAATAAAGAGAAGGTTGAGTTCAGCCAGTACTTATAAAGTCAGGCGGTTAAATTCAGCGAGAAAAAGCATCTGTCAAAGCAGATGCTTTTTGTTTTCAATATTTTATTGAGAAAAGCCTAAGAAAAGTTTAAAATAGAAAATAATAAAAAATAAACGAAAGGAGTTTTTATCATGAGTAAACGAACAGAGAGAATGAGCCGGAGTGCAGCTGAGAGAATCAACCGCAAAGATACCGTGATCAGACAGAATAATGCAGAACTCGAGGAACTGAGGAGTCAGTATGAGAATCTGGATATCTGTGAGGAGGATAAGCAGGTGATTGATGATTATATTGCCTGCAAAGATGCCAGAGCTGACAGGATGGCAGAGAAACTCTATGAAAAGGGACGAAAAGATGTAAAGAGATGTATCCGCATCCGAAAACTGATCCGCAGATGCATGATACTGTCTGTCATTGTTACGGTGGTACTGATTCAGTATAATAAGAATGAGAAGCTGAGAGAAAGTCTGGAAGAGCTGCTGAAAATGTTCCGGGATAGAACTGTAAATGAATCAGAGGAAGATTTTTAAAATGTTTTACCGAATTCGGTTACGGTAGAACGAATGTGCTTATGTATCAGTTGGAAGGAATAAGTAATATAAATAATGCAGACAAAAATGTATTTTCGGAATTAAAAAAAAATCTTCTTACAAAAGCAGAAACAAGGAAGACTCTAAGAGTGCATAAAACCAAAAAGGAGCAAGACAGCATGGGAACACAAAGATACTCAATTCTGTACAGCAGTAAAACAGGAAATACAAAAAAACTTGCGGAGAAGATCAGGGAGGTACTGCCTGAGGAAAACTGTGATTATTTTGGAACAGAAGGAGCGAAGGCTCTTTCATCCGACATATTATACATTGGATTCTGGACAGATATAGGGAATGCAGATCCTGTAACACTTGAACTGTTAAAGAGCCTGAAAAATAAGAAGATCTTTCTGTTTGGAACAGCAGGCTTCGGAGGCAGTGAAGCCTATTTCCAACAGGTTCTCGGGAAAGTTAAGGAATCTGTTGATGAGAGTAATACAGTGATGGGAGAATTTATGTGTCAGGGGAAAATGCCCCAGTCAGTCAGGGACAGATACGTAAAGATGAAAGAGAAGCCGGATCATGCGCCGAACCTGGATGAACTGATCCAGAATTTTGACAGGGCGTTATCTCATCCTGACAATGAGGATCTGGACAGACTGGAAGAAATAATCAGAAGAGACCTGAAAAAATAATTAAGTCTTGACTAACAGAGGGAACTGCGGTATAGTGCTCGTTACTAAAAAAGGTAATTCATAAATTTTTATAGATTTTCGCGAAAGAGAGGTAACGAGATATGACATTTTATCAGGAATTACAATTGAGTTCGACCGGCTCCAAGCAGCTGATCAGAAGCACCACAGACCCAAAAGAGAAAAGACGACACATTTTAATCTATAATTTTAAAGTGTATCTGGTTATGGCTTTTTGCGTAGCAGTGGTGAGCATGTACAGCAAGCTTACAGGAAGCAGCAACAGTGTAGTTGGTGTTACTGTTCTGCTGGCAGTGCTTGTGCTACGGCAGGCAGATTTCGGGATTAGGACAACACATGGACTGCTTTCCATTGCAGGGATCTTCGGTATTCTTATGGCAGGACCCCGTCTGGCAAATATAGTGCCTCCGTTAGCCGCGTTTGCAGTGAATGCTGTGTGTATTTTACTGCTGATGATACTGGGCTGTCATAATGTGATCATGTACAATCATTCTACCTTTGTTCTGGGCTATTTGCTGCTTCTGGGCTATGATGTGACAGGAAAGGAATACACCTTCCGTGTGATCGGCTTGTTGGTGGGAATGGTGATCTGTATGATCGTCTTCTATAAGAACCAGAGAAACAGAGCCTATCGAAGAACCTTCCTGGATTTGTTCCGGGAATTTGATCTTAAGTCAGCAAGAAGCAGATGGTATGTGAAACTGACACTGATCGTATCCAGCGCAATGCTGTTTATGAATCTTCTGGGACTTCCAAGAGCAATGTGGGCAGGAATCGCCTGTATGTCCGTATGTCTGCCTTTTACAGAGGATTGTGTCCCAAGGTCTGTGAGAAGAGGAATGTTCAATGTTGTGGGATGCCTGTTGTTTATTGTGCTGTATCTGGTACTTCCTGAATCCATGTATCCGTACATAGGAATGATCGGAGGAATCGGAGTTGGATATTCAGCTGGATATCCGTGGCAGACTGCATTTAATACTTTTGGAGCTTTATCTATTGCAGCAGGGATCTTCGGAATGCCGGCAGCAGTAGCGCTTCGTATAGGCGCCAATGTACTGGGAGCAGCTTATACGGTAATCTGCAATAAAGTAACAGATAAAGTAGCAGAGTATATAGGCACAAATAAATGTGCAGAAAATCTTTCCTGACTGAAACTGCGGAGCGTTATAAGCAAGTAAAAAAGAGGATGATTTTATCCGTCTGATATGTGTTCTGGGAATAGAGTGAATATTAACGTACAATGACAGAGGGAGAGAGAAAGAATATGAAACAGGATACCCTGGAAGGCAGGGCGAAAACGAAAAATGGTGTAAAACGATTATGCTTTTCCGCAGTATGTATTTTACTGGAAGCAGCTTTTATCATTGCTATGATCACAAAGCTGAATCAATATGCGGAGATTATCAATCTGATGACAAGGCTTCTTGCAGGTGTACTGGTTCTTAAGCTGTATGCGTCAGACCAGACTTCATCTATGAAAATGCCCTGGGTTATTTTAATCCTTGTATTCCCTATCCTGGGAGTGGGATTGTACTTACTGATTGGTCTCAATGGCGGTACCCGTAAAATACGGGAGCGTTATGACCAGATCGACAGGGAACTTCTGCCGTTGCTTCCCAATGACAGTGAGTGCAGGGAAACGCTTGGCAGGAAAATCCCGAAGGCAGGCAATATTTCTGATTATATACAGAAAAATGCCTCCTATCCGGTCTATCAGAATACAGATGTTATTTATTATGATGAGGCAGTCAAAGGGCTGGAGGCTCAGCTAGCAGATCTGGCAAAGGCAGAGAAATTCATTTTTATGGAATATCATGCCATTGAGGATGCACAGGCCTGGCATAAAATCCAGAGAGTTCTGGAAGACCGCGTAAAGGCAGGCGTAGAAGTCAGAGTATTTTATGACGACATGGGTTCCATTGGGTTTATCAATACAGACTTCATTAAGAAAATGGAAAATGTGGGAATCCATTGCAGAGTGTTCAACCCTTTTACTCCGGGTCTGAATGTGTTCCTGAATAACCGGGATCACCGCAAGATCACAGTGATCGATGGAAAAGTGGGATTTACCGGCGGTTACAACCTTGCCAACGAATATTTTAATTTCACACATCCTTATGGACAGTGGAAGGATACAGGTATCCGTCTGGAGGGGGAGGCAGTCCGTTCCCTAACAGTAACATTCCTGGAGATGTGGAATGCTGTCAGTGATAAGGATAAAAATGACAGTGATTTTACCGGATTTCTGGTTCAGACAGATTATCAGGCAAAGCAGACAGGATTTATCCAACCCTATGCGGACAGTCCTATGGATCATGAACAGGTAGGTGAAGAAGTGTATATCAGTATGGTGAATAAAGCGGAAAAATATTGCTGGTTTATGACTCCGTACCTGATCATCACAGATGAAATGACCCATGCTCTGTGTCTTGCAGCCAAGCGAGGGGTAGATGTAAGGATCATCACACCTGGTATTCCGGATAAAAAGATGATCTACAATATCACACGATCCTTTTACCATGGACTGGTGAAGCATGGAGTGCGTATCTATGAATGGACACCTGGTTTCTGTCATGCAAAGATGAGTGTGGCAGATGACTGTATGGCAACCTGCGGAACCATAAATCTGGATTACAGAAGTCTGTATCATCATTTTGAAAACGGCTGCTTTATGGCAGACTGCCAGGCAGTTCTGGATATCCGAAATGATCTTGCAGCAACAATGGATGAATGCCGTGAAGTCACAGAACAGTACAGTACCGGACGCAGCGCATATCTGCGATTGGGACAGCTGTTTATGAGGTTATTTGCGGGATTATTATAACACTTGGAAAAAAGCAGAATATCGTGTACAATGGAATGGGGAACAGCAAAACTATTATAAATATGGGAGGAATTTTAACTATGGATCTTTCAACCTTAGTAAAAATGTCAAATACTTATGGAAGCAACCCTGCCTATGTTCTTGCAGGCGGCGGTAATACTTCTGTAAAAGACGACACCACATTGTATGTAAAAGGCTCCGGTACACAGCTTGCCACAATTAAGGCAGAGGAATTTGTGGAAATGAGCAGAGCACGCTTGAATGAGATCATGAAAACAGATTATCCGGAAGATGATGTCAAACGTGAATCACTGTATCTTGCAGATGTTATGGCTGCAGTAACAGATGCTGACAAAACAAAACGTCCAAGTGTAGAAGCACTGCTTCATAACTTATTTGCCTACACATATGTACTGCATGTTCATCCTACACTTGTCAATGGACTGACCTGCGGAAAAGGGGCAAAGGAACTCAGTGAACAGCTTCTTGGAAAAGATGTACTCTGGATTGATATCTGCAAACCCGGATATACACTTGCACGTATCTGTTATGAGAAAATGAATGCTTATAAAGAAGAATCCGGAAAAGATGTTCAGGTTCTTCTGCTCCAGAATCACGGAATTTTCGTGGCAGCAAATACTGTAGAGGAAATTGGAGTATTATTTGACGGCGTGATCAGTAAATTAGAAAAACAGGTAAAGAGAACTGCTGATGTCAGTGATGCTGTTACATCTGAAAAAGAACAGGCAGCAGAGAAGCTTTCCCAGTTACTGGGACATGCAGTAGAAGTTGTACCTGTAGCAGAAGCTGATCATTTTGTAAAAGATAAAGCAGCGACTGCACCGCTTCTGAAGCCGTTTACACCGGATCACATTGTATATTGCGGACCATATCCGTTATTTGTAGAGGATATTGACCAGGCAAAAGCTGCGCTGGATGCATTTATGGCAGAGAATGACAAAGAGCCAAGACTGATCCTGGTACAGGGAGTCGGTGCCTTTATCATGGAAGATGATAAGGGAAAAGCTGCAAAAGCACAGCTTCTTGTAAAAGATGCCATCAAGCTTGCAGTATATGCAGAAAGCTTTGGCGGTCCGCTTCATATGACAGATGATATTACATACTTTATCACACATTGGGAAGCAGAAGCATATCGCAGTAAGAAATAATATAATAAGGGGCTGTCTTTTTTTGACAGCCCCATTTTGTTGGTTTAAACACTATATTTTTAAAGGAAAAGGTTTATTTTCAGCAAATCTTATTTCTCTTCTTTTTTCTCTTTGGCTTTCCTGGATTCAGGAATATTTCCCTCACCATAGTAAGCTTTCAGATAGATTTCTTTCAGTTCAGACATTAATGGATATCTCGGGTTGGCACCGGTACACTGGTCGTTGAATGCCTGTTCGGTCATTTCGTCCAGAGTTTCAAGGAAGTACTTCTCGTCTACGCCATATTCTTTGATCGTATGTTTGATCTCAATAGTATCCATCAGTTCCTGCAGTTTCTGGAGAAGCTTCTCAAATACTTCGCTGTCGTTCTTGCCTGTCAGACCTATAGAACGGCCAATCTCAGCGTAACGTGCAAGTGTGTGCGGATACTGATACTGTGGGAAGGTACCCATCTTAGCCGGAACTTCGGCTGCATTATAGCGCAGAACATGAAGCAGAACCAGAGCATTTGCAATACCATGTGGAAGATGATGGAAAGCTCCCAGCTTATGAGCAAGAGAGTGGTTTACGCCAAGGAAAGCATTTGCGAAAGCCATACCAGCCATGCAGGAAGCATTTGCCATATGCTGTCTTGCTTCTACATCAGAACCATCTTTGTATGCACGTGGCAGATAGTTAAATACCAGTTTGATGGCATTTAATGCAAGACCATCTGTATAATCAGATGCCATCATGGAAGCATAGGCTTCAAGTGCATGAGTCATAACGTCGATACCGGAAGCACAGGTCAGTCCCTTAGGTGCGCTCATCATATTATCTGTATCAACAATAGCCATGTCAGGCATTAATTCATAATCAGCCAGAGGCCATTTGATACCTGTAGTCTTATCAGTAATGATAGCAAAAGGTGTTACCTCGGAACCTGTACCGGAAGATGTTGGAACAGCTATAAAGTAAGCTTTCTTACCCATATGCGGGAATGTGAAGATTCTCTTACGGATATCCATAAAGTCCATAGCCATATCATCAAAGTTGGCGTCCGGATTTTCATAGAGAACCCACATGATCTTGCCGGCATCCATTGCGGAACCACCGCCCATTGCGATAATGCAGTCAGGCTCGAACATTCTCATTGCAGCAGCACCGGCTCTTGCAGAAGCGAGAGATGGATCTGGCTCTACATCGTAGAAGCAGGTATGTACGATTCCCATCTGATCTAATTTATCTTCGATTTTTTTAGTATATCCATTCTTATAAAGGAAAGAGTCTGTTACAATAAAGCAGCGTTTCTTGTGCATAACAGTGCCAAGCTCATCCAGAGCAACCGGCAGGCAGCCTTTTTTGAAATAAACTTTTTCCGGTGTTCTAATCCAGAGCATATTTTCTCTCCTTTCAGCAACGGTCTTGATGTTGATAAGATGTTTCACACCTACGTTCTCAGATACGGAGTTGCCACCCAGGAACCGCAGCCCAGAGTCAGGGACGGAACAAGTTTGAAGTTGTAAAGGTCGCCGATGCCGCCTTGAGAAGATGGAGTATTGATGAGGATACGACAGGTCTTCATAGCTGCTGCATGTTTTTCCATCTTTTCCTTCTCTCTTGTGTCAATGTAGAGAGCGGAGGTATGTCCATAACCGCCGTCAGCTACAAGCTGTTCAGCTTTGGCGATTGCTTCATCAAATGTTTTGGCCTTGTACATGGCAAGTACAGGGGAAAGTTTCTCATGTGCGAATTCTTCGCTGATATCTACAGATTCAACTTCACCGATCAGGATCTTTGTTTCAGGAGGAACTGCAACACGGGCCATCTCAGCGATAGTGGCAGCCTTCTGGCCTACGATCTTTGCATTCAATGCGCCATTGATAAGGATAGTTTTTCTTACTTTCTCTAATTCATCCGGTTTCAGGAAGTAACATCCTCTGTACAGGAATTCTTCTTTTACTTTCTTATAAATGCTCTCAAGAACAGTTACAGACTGTTCAGAAGCACAGATCATACCATTGTCAAAGGTCTTGGAATGGATGATGGAGTTAACTGCCAGACGGATATCTGCACTGTCATCAATGATAACAGGAGTATTTCCGGGACCTACACCTAAAGCAGGTTTTCCGGAAGAATAGGCAGCCTTAACCATTCCGGGACCACCTGTAGCAAGGATGATGTCTGCTTCACGCATAACCTGATTTGTCAGATCAAGACTTGGAACATCGATCCATCCGATGATTCCCTCCGGTGCACCGGCTTCTACAGCTGCCTCCAGAACAACCTTTGCTGCCTCAATGGTACATTTCTTTGCGCGGGGATGCGGACTGATGATGATTGCATTACGTGTTTTCAGTGCGATCAGAGTTTTGAAGATTGCAGTAGATGTCGGGTTGGTTGTAGGAATAACAGCAGCAATCAGACCGATCGGCTCAGCTATTTTCTTAATACCGTAAGCAGTATCTTCTTCAATCACACCGCAGGTTCTGGTATTCTTATATGCGTTGTATACATATTCGGCTGCGTAATGGTTCTTGATAACCTTATCTTCTACAATACCCATTCCTGTTTCTTCAACAGCATCTTTAGCAAGCGGGATACGTGCTTTGTCAGCAGCAGTAGCAGCAGCTTTAAAAATCTTATCTACCTGCTCCTGGGTAAATGTTGCGAAAATCTTCTGTGCCTCTTTCATGGCTGCAATCTTTGCAGTAAGGGCTTCAGGGGTGTCGATGATGGTTGGGATAGTGTTCTCTTTTTTTGCCATTTGGGAATCCTCCTGTTTGTGTTTTCGTTAAAAGTATTTACCGTGACCTGTTATGTTTTTATTATATAAATAAACTGATTATTTGGTCAACAGTAACATTAATATGAGCATAACGAAATATTATGGTGAAAATTGTGCATAATCACGTAAATAATGTGAATAAAATATCAATTGTCAGAATATATGAGAAAAATTTAACAATATATGTTCTGCTGGCAACTGAGAGAAAGTTAAAAAAATAACGTTAATAAATTAACAACCTCGATGATGCTATTATATGACTTTGTTAATCATTTGTCAATTACAAAGCATATGAAAAAGTTAACAAATACTAACTGTGAATTTCGTGAAAATATAACAATATAATTTGTAGAAGGATTTATGTTTTTCCATATGTTTGCAGGAGATTAAGAGTTACTGTGAACGGAGTGAACAGTAATGATTAAGAAAAATTAAGCTCCGTAAAATATGCGGGGCTTAATTTTTCTTAAGTTTCTATTTGTTTCAGGCTTTTCTGAAAGCGGCTCTCTTACGTTCTCTGGAATCCAGAAGTCTCTTACGGATACGGAGAGACTCTGGTGTAACCTCAAGAAGTTCATCCTGGTCGATGAAATCGATGGCCTGTTCCAGACTGAGAACTCTTGGTGGAGTTAATTTCAGTGCATCATCAGCGGAAGAAGAACGTGTGTTAGTCAAATGCTTTGTCTTGCATACGTTCAGCTCGATATCTTCGGCTTTACCATTCTGTCCGATAACCATACCGCTGTAAACCTTTGCACCAGGTCCGATAAACAGAGTACCACGCTCCTGAGCTGCGAACAGACCATAAGTAACAGCTTCGCCAGCTTCGAAAGCAATCAGAGATCCCTGTTTTCTGTACTGGAAATCTCCCTTGTAAGGAGCATATCCGTCAAACATGGTATTGATGATGCCGGTACCCTTGGTGGAAGTAAGGAACTCACCGCGGAATCCGATCAGTCCACGGGAAGGAATGTGGAATTCCAGACGGACAGTACCGTCACTGGCAGTACTCATACCCTGCAGCTCACCTTTACGTTCACTCAGCTTCTGGATTACAGTACCGGAAAATTCTTCCGGAACATCTACATAAGCGATTTCCATAGGTTCAAGTTTCTTTCCGCGCTCGTCTGTTTTGTACAGAACCTCCGGTTTACTTACTGCAAATTCATAACCTTCACGTCTCATGTTCTCGATCAGGACAGACAGATGAAGTTCTCCACGTCCGGAAACCTTAAAGGCTTCTGTTGTTTCAGTATCTTCTACACGAAGGCTGACATCTGTATTCAGCTCACGGTAGAGACGGTCACGAAGATGACGGGATGTGATGTATTTACCTTCCTGGCCTGCCAGCGGACTGTCATTTACGATGAAGTTCATGGCAATGGTAGGCTCGGAAATCTTCTGGAAAGGAATTGCTTCCGGGTTTTCTCCACCGCAGAGAGTATCACCGATATGGATGTCTGCAATACCGGAAATAGCAACGATGGAACCAATAGTAGCTTCCTTTACTTCAACCTTATTCAGACCGTCAAACTCATAAAGCTTGCTGATCTTAACTTTCTTACGTTTGTCCAGATCATGATGGTTTAACAGAGTCAGCTCCTGATTTACTGCAATTGTACCATTCTCAACTTTACCTACACCGATACGTCCAACATATTCGTTGTAGTCAATGGTACTGATCAGAACCTGAGTATCTGCATCAGGATCTCCCTCCGGAGCCGGGATATATTTCAGGATAGCGTCAAACAGCGGAGCCATATCCTTAGGAGTATCGTTTAAGTCGATCACAGCATGACCTGCTTTTGCAGAAGCATACAGGAACGGACAGTCAAGCTGTTCATCAGAAGCACCAAGATCCATAAGAAGTTCCAGAACTTCATCTACAACCTCGTCAGGACGAGCCTCCGGACGGTCGATCTTGTTGATACAAACGATTACATGGAGATCAAGTTCAAGGGCTTTCTTAAGAACGAATTTAGTCTGAGGCATAGCACCTTCGAAAGCATCAACGAGAAGAATAACACCGTCTACCATCTTAAGTACACGTTCTACCTCGCCACCGAAATCAGCATGTCCTGGTGTGTCGATGATGTTGATCTTTGTATCTTTGTAATGAATAGCTGTATTCTTGGATAAAATAGTGATGCCACGTTCACGTTCGATGTCATTGGAGTCCATGACACGTTCCTGAACTTCCTGGTTCTCACGGAATACACCGCTCTGTTTCAGAAGCTGGTCAACCAGAGTTGTTTTACCGTGGTCAACGTGTGCGATAATGGCTACGTTACGGACGTCTTCACGTTTTGTTCTCATAAAATGATTTTCCTTTCCTCTTTAAGCTTTGAATGGGTAACTGTTCGGCACGCTGGCTGAACAGTTACCGGGATTGTTAATATTCATGTGTTATCAGCAGGATTATTTTGCCGCAAAAGCATTTTTCAAACATGATTTAATCTTGCAGATGAATTTGTTCCTATTATTATGTGTTTTTTCCTCAATAAGTTACCCGAATTTTCAGTTTACCACATTTTCGTCTAGAATTACAATGGTGTTAAAATAATTTTTTATTTTTGCAGATTCTGGTTCTAAATGAGAATGCCTGTACATAACCTTATAAAGAACAATACAAGGTACAGAGGAGCATATGCGGGATCGCTGAAAGAAGCAGAGGCGATTTACGGTCTGCACTGCAGGCAGGGATTCTGACACAGGTGCTCTACAGGGAAGGAGAACCACATTATGGCAGATAAAATTATTGAAAACAATCAGGTATCTATGATGGGCAAAATTGCAGCAGGCTTTACATTCAGTCATCAGGTCTTTGGAGAAGGCTTCTATATGACAGACTGCTGGTCAAAAGGCTCAGTGATTCGGAAGACAGGATTCGTGATGGTTTCTGAACGGCTGGTGGATGTAACGCAGGATTATATCGGAGAATATGTGGAAATCCATGGACAGTTCCGCTCATATAACCGCCATGAGGAGAAGCATAACCGTCTCGTGCTTTCAGTATTTAGCAGAGAACTGAAGTTTGTGGAAGAAGAGGATGAAACAGTTCCTGTCAATCAGATTTTTCTGGACGGATATATCTGCAAGCCACCAGTATACCGTAAGACTCCTCTTGGAAGAGAAATTGCGGATGTGCTGCTGGCAGTAAACCGTCCGTATGGAAAATCAGATTACATACCATGCATCTGCTGGGGCAGAAATGCCCGCTTTGCATCTGCGTTTGAAGTAGGCGGTCATGTCCTGATCTGGGGACGTATCCAGAGCAGAGAATATATGAAACGGATCGGGGAAAATGAAACAGAGAAGAGAGTCGCGTATGAAGTGTCTGTGAGCAAGTTGGAATATATGGAATAAAATGTTACTGTTCACTCCGTTCTCAGTAACGTAGCCAAAATTCATTCCAGATTGCTGCGGCAATGGAATTTTGGCTTGTATGTCTCGGGATTTTGGCATATTTATGCCAAAACACCTCGCGGGATAGTGGTGTATGAACAGTAACATAAAAATTACTGTCATGTGTCTGTTTACGCTGCAATCACCCTGGAATATATGATGATTGGTTACTGTAAACAGTACACTTGCAATTCTTCATAAACTGCGGTAATATAAGCGTATTCAGATAACTATGGCAGCCTGCTGTTCCACGAAGCATTCCGGCATGAATATGCCGGAAGCTCATCGCAGAAGTCGAAAACAGACTGCTGTTTATCATGTCTGTAATGACACAGAGAAGAAGGTACAATTTCAATAACGATAAGAGGAATTGTTTGTTATGGAAAAAGAATTTACAGAGGTTTACTGTGGCGGGGGAAAGGGAAAGACAACTCTGGCGATCGGTCAGTGTCTGAGAGCTTCCGCACAGGGTAAAAGCGTCATTATTATTCAGTTTCTGAAGGAAGAGAGCGCAGGGAACTGGATTTTCTGGCGGAACTGGATAATCTGGATATTAAGATATTCCGTTTTGAGAAGCATGATGAAGGATATGAGGAGCTGAATGAGCAGGAGAAGGCAGAGGAGAAAACCAATATTCTTAATGCTTTGAATTTTGCGCGCAAAGTGATCGCAACGCAGGAATGCGATTTTCTGCTCCTGGATGAGATTCTTGCACTTCCGGATTACGGGATCACCACTGCAGAGGCAATCGGTGATATCCTGAAGATGAAGGACGAGAGTATGCATATTCTGCTTACGGGACGGACGTTACCGGACAGCCTGCGTAAATATGCAGACAGCATAACTACACTGACAACAGAGATTGTATAAGGTGTATAAAACCTGATTATTGTTTATGAATGGACAGTAATCTGTATGGAAATTACAGAAGAATAAAGGAGGAAGGCAAATGGCAATTTTTAAAGGTGCAGGTGTTGCGATCGTAACCCCTATGTATGAAGATGGTAAGGTTAATTATGATAAACTGGAGGAACTTCTGGAGTATCAGATTGCAAACAGTACAGATGCGATCATTATCTGCGGAACAACAGGAGAATCATCAACGATGACGCATGGAGAGCATCTTAAGACAATTAAGTTTGCAATCGACAAGGTAAACAAACGTGTTCCGGTTATTGCAGGTACAGGTTCCAACTGTACGGAAACTGCAATTATGATGTCAAAGGAGGCTGCTTCTTACGGTGCAGATGCACTTCTTATAGTGACTCCATATTATAACAAGGCGACTCAGAAAGGACTGATTGCTCATTATACAGCTATTGCAGAGGCAGTTCCGGAAACACCGATCATTATGTATAATGTTCCGAGCCGTACAGGGTGTAACATTCAGCCTGCAACAGCAGTAGCTCTGGCTAAAAATGTTAAGAATATTGTTGGTATCAAAGCAGCAAGCGGAGATCTTTCACAGATTGCAACCATGATGTCCATGGCTGATGGCTGCATTGAACTCTACTCCGGAAATGATGATCAGGTACTTCCGATCCTTTCACTTGGCGGACTTGGAGTAATTTCCGTACTTTCTAATGTAGCTCCTAAGGAAACACATGATATGGTTATGAAATTCCTTGAAGGAGATACAAAGGGTGCAGCAGAAATCCAGTTAAAGGCAATCCCGTTAATTCATGCACTGTTCAGTGAAGTAAACCCGATTCCGGTGAAAGCAGCCCTGAATCTGATGGGTAAAGAAGTGGACCACTTCGTATGCCATTATCCGAGATGGAAGATGCAAACAAGGCAAAACTTGCTGAAGAACTGAAGAATTTCGGAATTAAACTTGCATAAATATAACCGCAGGATTGTTCGGAAAATCAACTTGCCGATATACTGGAATTGAGAGGAATAGACAAATGGTAAAGATTATTATGCATGGCTGTAACGGTCACATGGGTCAGGTAATCTCCGGACTTGTGGAGAAGGATCCGGATGCTGAGATCGTAGCAGGTATCGATGTGGCAGATCAGGGAAAGAACAGCTACCCTGTATATACAAATATGGAAGAATGTCAGGTAGAGGCAGATGCCCTTATCGACTTCTCTTCTGCAAAAGCAACAGATGCACTTCTTGCTTACTGTGAGAAACGCAAACTCCCGGTTGTATTATGTACAACCGGTTTAAGCGAGGAGCAGCTCGCAAAGGTGGAAGAGACATCTAAGAATGTCGCAGTTCTGAAATCTGCAAATATGTCTCTTGGAATCAATACTCTGATGAAACTGCTTCAGGATGCGGCAAAGGTTCTGGCAACAGCAGGATTTGACATGGAGATTGTTGAGAAGCATCACAGACTGAAACTGGATGCACCAAGCGGCACAGCACTTGCACTGGCTGACAGCATTAATGAGGCAATGAATAACCAGTATCATTATATCTATGACCGCAGCCAGAGACGTGAGATGCGGGATGATAAGGAAATCGGTATCTCAGCAGTCCGCGGTGGAACAATCGTAGGAGAACACGAAGTGATCTTCGCAGGTCCGGATGAAGTGATTGAATTTAAGCATACTGCATATTCCAAAGCTGTATTTGGAAAGGGTGCTGTTGAAGCTGCGAAATTCCTTGCAGGCAAACCGGCAGGAAGATATGATATGAGCGATGTTATCAGTGCAAAATAATCAGGAATGCAGTAAAAATTGATAACTGGTAATTTTCAGTATCTTCATAGCAGTGAAATAAAATATATAAACGGAAAGTGTATCTGATGTTTCAGAACACTTTCCTTTTTTGTAATATTGGCCTGTATGCTGCTATAATAATTCTGATCAATGATTATATGCGTAAGTCAGCAATGTTCTGGAATCCTGCCAGCGGGCAGAAGATGAATCTGCACCCAGGACAACAGAAATATAGGTGTTTCCCCTTGCGGAATAAGAAAGTCCGACAAAACAATAGCCTGCTTTGTTGGTATAGCCTGTTTTCATACCCTGAACTCCCGGAACATTGCCGAGCAGGGCGTTGGTGGTGCCGATAGAATAGCTTCTGCCGGTGTTGAGATTAGAGAAAGAATAATAGCCGGTGCTCACCAGTTTGCGGAACATAGGCTTTTTGATTGCATACTGGGCAATTTTTGCCAGGTCAGAAGCTGTTGTGTAATGGTTATACCCTGCATCCAGACCATTTGGGGTTGCGAAATGTGTATTCGTACATCCGATCTCTGCTGCTTTTTTATTCATTAATTTAACAAACTTTGCAGTGGAACCGCTGACGTGTTCGGCAATGGCAACTGCGGTGTCGTTGTGGGAGGGAAGCATCAGGGAATAAAGCAGATCTTTCAGATAAAATATTTCTCCTGCATTTGCATAAAGCTTGCTGGGTTCAATAGATGCTGCGTAAGGGGAGAACTTTACTTTTTCGTTTAATTTGCAGTTTTCAAGTGCAAGGATACAGGTCATAATCTTGGTTGTGCTGGCGTTGGCATGAGCAACATTTTCATTTTTGCCATAAATAATCTGACCGGTATCTGCATTCATGAGAAGTGCACAGTCAGAGGAAAGGGAATAATTTAATCCGGTGTGGGTGACAGTACCATTCTGGTTAAAGTAATAGTAAGTTCCCTTGATCTTGTGTTTTCCTGTAACTGCTTTTCCGTCTTTGCCGAAATAGTATTTCTTTCCGGATTTGTCAGTGTACCATCCGGTAACCATGGCACCGTCTTTACCGACATAGTAATAATTTCCTTTATATTTGATAAGAGAATTCTTTATCAGATATCCCTGAGATCTGGTTCCGAAATAATAATTTTTGCCTTTGATCGTATGCCAGCTGCACCAGCGGTGTCCGAGTTTGTTAAAATAATAGGTCTTTTTGTCAATTTTCAGAAATACATTTTTGGCGATGGTTTTATCATCATAGCGGTAAATCCAGTAATCGCCGTCTTTTACAAATTTTCCCGATGCTGCGATATCAGGTTTCTGAAGTGTGGATGCATAGATAGTAGAAACACTGCAGGTAAACAGCAGGAAAAGTGCAGCCAGAAATATGAAAACAGAGCTGCGAAGTGAATGGTTCCTTTTTCTTTTCATGATAACCCCCTGTAAATATGAGTTATAGATATTCCGTAAAATACTGCAGTCAATCCATCTCATTAATGAGTGAAATTCTGCTATAGCAATGCGTTAGTGTGCCGACAAGTTGATTCTTGAAACAATCTTGCAGGATAAATTTTCTTATTTCAAGGCGGAGGAAGGAGGCGTAGCGGTGGCTACGGCGACCGACGACAATGCGGAAATAAGAAATTTAGACGCAAGATTGTTCGGGAAATCAACTTGTCGGTACGCTAGATTGTGGGAGTATATATGTACGGAGTAATCTGTTTTGTGTTATTTAAATCATAGCATGAAAAGTAAATTTTTTCCAGAATAGTATTGAGTTTTTGGTACATATTAAAAACATAATATAAAAACATGAAAAGACGGAGAGGTTCTGCTGCATGGACCGGCAGAATGCTTTCCGGGAACAGGAGATGAATATGGGAATAAAGGTAAAAAAGATTCTGACAGGTACAGCACTTATTATGTCATTGGGCATATTCACAGCATGTGGAAATGCAAATAAAGCAGCTGATGAGGCAGACACAAACGAAGAAAATATGACGGATAATAATGCTGCAAACGATGATAACATGGAAAATAACGCAGGAGAAAACAATACAAATGGAAATAGCACATCAGGAAACAATGCGGCAGATAAAAATGTAAATAATGGTGGAACCGTCACAGACAATGGAACTGCCGCAGAGGATGAAGCTGCAGAAAATGAGACAAAACAGAATAGCAATGCAACAGATAACACTGCAGATAATACCAGAATTGATGAAAATAACAACGGTGACGGCACAGTATCCGGAGAATTGGGAAACAGCGTCAAAGATCTGGGCGAAGGGGTAGGTAATGCTGTAGAAGATGTGGGGGATGCTGTTGGTAATGCGGCAGAAGGAAGATAGACATCAGGAATAATTTATGGTATTATCGTGTTAAATTGGTAAAATTTAAATAGTGTACTCCCGAAGTTTTTATTGCATTTGTTTTTGCATCTAACTATAGCAATCATTGTAAATAATGCATATTGATTCAGCTCATCAGAGCGTGAAATCCGTTACTGTGAACGTCTTCCTTGTCTTTCGCACTCTGCTGAACTGTCTCAAATGCATTAATTTAAGAGGCTTGCTATAAGTACAAAAAGATTCTGAGAGTACATATAACGGATATGGAGGTATGGATTTTATGAAATTTCGCCCATGTATTGATATACATAATGGAAAAGTAAAGCAGATCGTAGGTGGAAGCCTTACGGACGTACAGGATCAGGCAAGTGAGAATTTTGTATCTGAGCAGGATGCATCTTTCTATGCAGAATTATATAAAAAGGCAGGGATAAAAGGAGGACATGTAATTCTGTTAAATGGTCATGACTCCCCATACTATGAATCAACAAAAGAACAGGCGATTCTTGCATTACATACTTATCCGGGAGGATTACAGATCGGCGGAGGAGTGAACCCGGAAAATGCAGGGGAATATCTTAATGCAGGTGCCAGTCATGTGATCGTTACATCTTATGTATTTAAAGATGGAAGGATTTCCTGGGAGAATCTGAAAAGAATGAAAGAGACTGTGGGAAAAGAGAAACTGGTTCTTGATCTGAGCTGTCGCAGAAAAGATGGAAAATACTATATTGTGACAGACCGCTGGCAGAAATTTACAGATGTCACTGTGACACTGGATATTATGAAAGAACTGGGAAGTTACTGCGATGAGTTTCTGGTCCATGCAGTAGATGTGGAGGGAAAGGCACGCGGAGTTGAAACAGAACTTGCATCTCTGCTGGGTGAATATAAAGGAAATTCGGTTACTTACGCAGGTGGAGTTGGCTCCATGAAGGATATTGAGGATCTGCGAAAATATGGAAAAGACAGACTGGATGTCACAGTAGGCAGTGCATTGGATCTTTTTGGCGGAAATATTTCATTCTCAGAACTGATTAAACTTTAACTGATTTTTATAGTAATCTCAGGAATCACTGTAAAAATGTACAGAACAATTACTGAATTTTTGCTATTTCCCCATAATGACAAAAGAACTTTAAAGTTATTTCTGAAGTAAACAGAAAAAATGTGAAATTTTAATAAAATAGTGTTAAAATTCAAAAATGTGTGTTATAATAGGTTCATCAAACAGCAAAGGGGATGGAAGCATGAAGTTTATCATCAGCGGAAAAAATATTACAGTTACAGAAGGTCTTAAGACAGCAGTCCAGGACAAGCTTAGTAAACTGGAAAGGTATTTCACTCCTGACACCGAAGTTGTAGTAACTTTAAGTGTTGAAAAAGAAAGACAGAAAATTGAAGTGACAATCCCTGTAAAAGGAAATATCATTCGTTCCGAACAGGTAAGCAATGACATGTATGTATCAATCGATCTGGTAGAGGAAGTCATTGAACGTCAGCTTCGCAAGTACAAAAATAAAATCGTAGACAAACAGCAGGCAGCAGCCAACTTCCAGAAAGCATATCTGGACAAGGACTACGATGAGGATGAAGAAGTTAAGATCATCCGTACCAAGAAATTCGGAATCAAACCAATGTATCCGGAAGATGCATGCGTACAGATGGAACTGCTCGGACATAATTTCTTTGTATTCTACAATGCAGAGACAGAGCAGGTAAATGTAGTTTACAAACGTAAAGGCAATACTTACGGTCTGATCGAACCGGAATTCTAAATCTGCTTATAAGATCAAAAATATGAAACATAGACAGCCATAAAAAAGTTTTCATAAAGAAAAGCTTCCTTACAGAGAGACAAAATGCCCCCTGTAAGGGAGCTTTTTTGTCAGGAAAAATATATACCTTTAGCGCATAAGGAATGCTTTGACGCAGTGGCCTAAATATGTTAAAATATCAAAAGATATTATGAAATTTGTAACTGTTCAGCAGTTAAAAAATTACAAGTTGAAATTCATTCCGGATTGTCTGCGGCAATGGAATATTGACTTGTATATTCTGGTGGAACGTTCTGTTGGAATGGATTGCTGAAGAATAGTTACCGAAATTTTATAAATGAAGAAGTGTAAAAAGAAGGAAGGAGCACAAAAATCATGAGAAAAGCCGGAGTATTAATGCCAGTTTCCGCACTTCCGTCCCGTATTGGTGCCGGAGAACTTGGAGAATCTGCATTCCAATTTATCGAGTTATTAAAGGAGAATCATGTAACGATATGGCAGATACTGCCACTGAATCCGGTTGGCTATGGTAATTCCCCATACCAGCCATATTCCTCCTGTGCAGGGGATGAGTTGTATATCAGTCTTGATGCGCTTGCAGAGGAAGGTCTGTTAAAGGAACATCCAAAGGAATTTCAGAAGAGAGCTACAAGAGTAGATTATGAGGCTGTCCGCCAGTACAGAGAGCCTTTCTTAAGACTGCGTTTGATGTTTTTACAGAGAAAAAGGGACAGGAAGAAACAGCATATAAAGAATTTGCTTCACAGGAATGGGTATATGAGTATGGTGTGTTCCGCGCATTAAAGAAAGCAAATAACGGAGAATGCTGGAATGACTGGCCGAAAGAATACAGAACCTGGCCGGAGAACAGACAGAAGTTACCGGCAGAGGTGGAGACAGAGGCACAGTATCAGATGTTTCTTCAGTATATTTTCTACACACAGTGGATGAAGGTGAAGAAGGCTGCAAACGATGCCGGAATCCAGATTATGGGAGATGTTCCTTTCTATGTGGGACAGGATTCTGTAGACGTATGGGGTGGAAAAGATAACTTTCTTCTTGATACAGATGGACGTCCGATCTTCATCGCCGGAGTACCGCCTGATTATTTCAGTGCTACAGGGCAGAGATGGGGAAATCCGATCTATGACTGGGAGCATATGAAGGAACAGGATTACAGATTCTGGGTGGACAGAATCGGCTATAGCAACAAATTGTTTGATATTATAAGGATCGACCATTTCCGGGCATTTGATACATACTGGAAAATTCCGGCAGACTGCCCGACTGCTATTGACGGTGAATGGATCGAGCACCGGGATATGAGGTCATTGATACACTTCAGAAAGAAATTCCGGGATTAGATCTGGTAGCAGAGGATCTGGGGCTGCTTCGTCCGGAGGTTCTGATGCTGAAAGATCATTATCATCTGAAGGGAATGAAGATTCTGATCTTCTCCATAGAAACAGGTGGAAAATATGCCCGAGATACCTTCCATGATGTGGAAAACATGATTTTCTACACAGGAACTCATGACAATGATACGATCATGCAGTGGTATGGAAATATGAGTGCCGCAGCCAGAAGAAAAATCCGCAGGATGTTAAAGAAGGCGGGAGCATCACAGGGCTCTGTCAAGGACAGATTCCTGCAGTATACCATGCAGAATCAGGCAGAATATGCGATCATTCCGTTGGCAGATATTCTTGGACTTGGAAAAGAGGGCCATATCAATACACCGGGAACCATTGGTTCTCCGAACTGGGAGTGGCATTTACCGGATTTTATACAGGCCAAAAAGGAACTGCAGAAATTTGGCAGACTGATCGTGGATACAAAGCGATAGATTTGTTACTGTTCACACACCACTATCCCGCGAGGTGTTTTGGTATGAATATGCCAAAATCCCGAGACATACAAGCCAAAATTCCATTGCCGCAGGCAATCTGGAATGAATTTTGGCTACGTTACTGTGAACGGAGTGAACAGTAACGTAAATTTTGGTGACTCCGTAATTTTCTTGGTTTGTTCATGAAAAATTCATTGTTTTCCATAACGGAAAGTGTTAGAATATACAAGTATTGTGTATTATAGTAAGCGTTTGTAATGTTCGCATGCTGCTGACATGTCTGCTGTGGACGGAGTGAACAGAAATTATTCCGCACAGTAGCAATTGTTATATGGCAGCAATGCTTGTATAAAAAAGAAATAAACAGGAGTAAAACCTAATATGAATATGTTTTCAAAAGTATTCGGGACCCGCAGCCAGCGAGAGGTTAAGCGTATCATGCCTCTGGTTGAGAAAATTGAGAGCCTGCGCCCGGACATGCAGAAGTTAAGCGACGAAGAACTCAGAGGAAAAACAAGAGAATTTAAGAAACGTCTTGAAGAGGGAGAGACACTGGATGATCTGCTTCCTGAGGCATTTGCGGTTGTACGTGAAGCAGGCAAGCGTGTTCTTGGAATGGAACATTTCCGTGTGCAGCTCATCGGTGGTATCATTCTCCATCAGGGACGTATCGCAGAGATGAGAACAGGTGAAGGTAAAACACTTGTCGCCACACTTCCGTCATATTTAAATGCACTGGAAGGCAAAGGTGTGCATGTCGTAACAGTCAACGATTACCTGGCTAAACGAGATGCGGAAGAAATGGGAAAGATCCATGAGTTTCTTGGCCTGACAGTCGGTGTTGTTTTAAATGATATGAAGCAGGATGAGCGTCGTGCTGCATACAACTGTGATGTTACCTATGTTACGAACAACGAACTTGGTTTCGATTATCTGCGTGACAACATGGTTATCTATAAAGAACAGCTGGTACAGAGAGATCTGCACTACTGTATCATCGATGAGGTCGACTCCATTCTCATCGACGAGGCACGTACCCCTCTGATCATTTCAGGACAGAGCGGTAAGTCAACCAGGTTATACGAGGCCTGCGATATCCTTGCTCAGCAGTTAGAGCGCGGTGAAGCCAGCATGAGATGACCAAGATGGCAGCATCATGGGTGAAGAAGTTATCGAGACAGGTGACTTCGTTGTAAATGAAAAAGATAAGATCGTAAACCTTACAGAGCAGGGCGTTCATAAGGTTGAGAAATTTTTCCATATTGAAAACCTGGCAGATCCGGAGAATCTGGAAATCCAGCATAATATTACACTTGCACTTCGCGCCCATAACCTGATGCATAAGGATCAGGATTATGTAGTTAAAGATGATGAAATCCTTATTGTTGATGAATTCACCGGACGTATCATGCCGGGACGCCGTTACTCAGATGGTCTTCATCAGGCAATCGAAGCGAAAGAGCATGTTAAGATCAAACGTGAGAGCAAGACTCTGGCAACCATCACTTTCCAGAACTTCTTTAATAAATATGATAAGAAAGGCGGTATGACCGGTACAGCTGTCACAGAGGAGAAAGAATTCCGTGATATCTATGCAATGGACGTTGTAGAGATCCCGACTAACAGACCGGTTATCCGAGTTGACCATGAAGATGCTGTTTATATGACAAAGAAAGAGAAATTCAACGCAGTTGTCAATGCTGTAGTGGAAGCTCATGCGAAACAGCAGCCTGTACTGGTCGGTACCATTACGATTGAAACTTCCGAGCTTCTCAGCCGTATGCTGAAGAGACAGGGAATCAAACATAATGTATTGAATGCCAAGTTCCATGAACTTGAGGCAGAGATTGTCTCACAGGCAGGTCAGGCAGGAGCAGTTACGATCGCCACTAACATGGCTGGTCGTGGTACAGATATCAAGCTGGATGATGTGGCAAGAAATGCAGGTGGTCTGATGATCATCGGTACAGAACGTCATGAGTCCAGACGTATTGATAATCAGCTTCGCGGACGTTCCGGACGTCAGGGAGATCCGGGTGAATCCCGTTTCTATATTTCCCTGGAAGATGACCTGATGCGTCTGTTCGGTTCTGAGAGACTGATGAAGATCTTTACATCTCTTGGTGTTGCAGAGAATGAACAGATTGAGCACAAGATGCTTTCCAATGCAATTGAGAAAGCTCAGGAGAAGATTGAGTTTAACAACTTTGGTATCCGTAAGAATCTTCTTGATTATGATCAGGTAAACAATGAACAGCGTGAGATCATCTACAAAGAACGTCGTCAGGTTCTCGACGGTGAGAATATGCGTGAAGCAATCTATAAGATGATCCAGGATACAGTGGATACCTATGTTGATATGTGTTTCTCTGATGATGTAGATTCTGAAGAGTGGGATCTGAATGAATTTAACGGTGTTCTTACTCCGATCATTCCGATCAGACCGCTTACAGCTGAGAGTGTAAAAGGCAAGAAACGCGATGAGATCAGACATGAACTGAAAGAAGAGGCAGTGAAGCTCTATGAAGAAAAAGAAGCAGAGTTCCCGGAACCGGAGCAGCTTCGTGAATTAGAGCGAGTTGTACTTCTGAAATGCATTGACAGCAAGTGGATGGATCACATTGATGATATGGAAATCCTTCGTCAGGGTATCGGACTTGCTGCTTATGGACAGAGAGATCCGGTTGTTGAATATAAAATGAGTGCATTTGATATGTTCAACGAGATGATCACATCCATTCAGGAAGATACTCTTCGTATGCTGTACCATGTACATGTAGAGCAGAAGATCGAGCGTGAACAGGTAGCTAAAGTTACCGGAACAAACAAGGATGACAGTGCCGGTCCTAAGAAACCGGTTCAGAGAAAAGAAATCAAAGTATATCCGAACGATCCCTGCCCATGTGGAAGCGGTAAGAAATACAAACAGTGCTGTGGACGTAAGAATAAGGCCTGACTCGTTTATCTCAGTTGAGAAGATTCCCATTTCTGTAAGTGGTGAGTTCATTACTACAGAGCGGGCAGTAATGATTTTGTAAACAGAACATTGTGAGCAGATCATGTCTGCTGCAAAATAAAAGGGCTGAATCATGAGGCCCTTTTATCGTGCGCAAAAACACGTTAGCGCGTTGAATTGGCAGATTGTGAATATCTGTCTGAACTGTTCAGTACATCCACAGCTATGTGATTATGATTGATGAACAGTCACATAACAATTCCATAAAGGGGGAAAAACAGTATGAAAAGAGAGTCTTTCGGCTCACGCCTTGGTTTTATCCTGGTGTCAGCAGGATGTGCCATCGGTATTGGAAACGTGTGGAAGTTTCCGTATATCTGCGGGGCATATGGAGGCGCGGCCTTTATCCTGATCTACTTATGTTTTCTGGTTATTCTCGGTATTCCGGTTCTGGTAGCAGAATTTGCGGTAGGACGGGGAAGCCACACAAGTGTTGCGAAATGTTTTGACAAACTGGCACCTGCAGGAAGCGGCTGGAAGCCATTGAAATTTATTGGTATTATTGGATGTTATATGCTGATGATGTTTTACACAACAGTAGGAGGATGGATGATCTACTATTGTGTGAAGAGTCTGCGGGGAGATTTCGTTGGAGCGACTCCGGAAGCAGTAACACAGTCTTTTTCCGATATGCTGGGAAATGCACCGACGATGATGTTATGGATGGTGATCATCTGTCTGATCGGATTTGCAGTCTGTTTCATGGGATTGCAAAATGGTATTGAAAAAATCTCCAAAGTAATGATGAGTGCACTGCTTATCATTATGGTGATCCTTGCGGTTCATTCAGTAATGATGGAAGGCGCGGGAGAAGGAATCCGCTTCTATCTGATTCCTGATTTTCAGAAGATTAAGGAAGCAGGAGTTGGTAATGTAGTATTTGCGGCATTGAGTCAGTCATTCTTTACATTATCCATTGGTATTGGTGCCATGCTGATCTTCGGAAGTTATCTGGACAAATCCAGAAGCCTTACCGGAGAGGCGGTAAGCATCACCGTACTCGATACTTTTGTTGCGCTGACAGCAGGATTTATCATTATTCCGGCATGCTTCTCCTATGGAATCCAGCCGGATGCAGGTCCAAGCCTTATCTTTATCACTCTGCCCAATATTTTTGCAAAGATGAGCGGAGGGGCTTTGTGGGGAAGTCTGTTCTTCCTGTTTCTGACATTTGCTGCGGTTTCAACGATCATTGCTGTATTTGAGAACCTGATCGTGTTTAATATGGAACTGTTTGGCTGGAACCGTAAAAAGAGTGTTGTTGTCTGCGCAGTTCTTGTTGTGATCTTAAGCATTCCATGTGTGCTTGGATTCAATGTACTTTCCGGATTCCAGCCATTCGGAGATGGAAGCAACATCATGGATCTGGAAGACTTTATTGTTTCTAATAACCTTCTTCCTCTTGGAAGTCTTGGTTACCTTCTGTTTTGTACCAGAAAGAACGGATGGGGATGGGACAATTTCATTGCAGAGGTGAATGCCGGTACAGGCATGAAATTCCCGAAATGTCTGAAAAATTATGTTGCCTATGGAATTCCGGCGATTATCATTGTGATCTATCTGAAAGGTTACTATGATAAATTTGCAGGTCTGGGAACAGCAGCACTGGCCGGATGGATGATCGTGGCACTGGTACTGCTGGGATTCGTATTCTACTGTGCGACAGCGAAGAAGAAAGTGAAACAGTAAGCGGAGCGCGAATATCTGCCCGACCTGAGAACAATAAAAGATGTAATTATGTCTGAGAAGAAAGATTCTTTCAGACATGGTTACATCTTTTTTGTGTTATGGAATTGTTGTGTAAAGGTAGTGGATATATTATTTTAGAGGATTGCTATAATGAGGCAGTTCTTCGCTGGGGTTGGTTTTGAACTGTTTACGGTATGCCCGGGAAAAAGTGCTGTATTCTGCGAACCCGCTTTCCTGTGCTGCTTTTGTCACAGGCATTCCATTTGAGATCAGAGTACGTGCCATAAGAAGCCGCTTGTTTACAATATAATTATGAAGGGTATAGCCGGTTTCTTGTTTGAACTTCCGCATCAGATGGTACTTGCTTACATAATATCTGGCAGAAAGCGTTTCTACAGACAGATCTTCTTTCAGATTGTGGTTGATATACTGAAGGATACTGGCAATTTGCGAGTCAAAGGTGTAGGATTTTTTATCAAATATGTACTGCTTTTCCAGAAAGATACGGTTCAGATAAACCATAAACTGAAGAAAAAGTGACTGTGTCAGGATTTCCCTTCCATATTCATCGGATTTTGCAGAATTTTCCAGTTCAAACAGGATGTCTTTCATCTTTTCCTGAAGAGCAGAGTTCAGACGTACCAGATTATAGCTTCGGTCATTTGCTTTCTGGAAGCATTTCAGCAGTTCCTGCCAGGGAATATCGTTTTGGATCCAGAGAATAAAACGTTCATATGGAACAGATGGATCAATCTCCGGGCGGTGGATGGCATGGCGGTTTACCAGAAGAATGTCCCATGGTTTCAGTTGATAAGCTTTTCCTTCTATATGATAAGCAGCCTTGCCGGAGATGAAGATAACTACCTTGTGAAAATCATGATAATGGTAAGAGAATTCCTTTCTGGTCTGGTCTTTAAGATGAAAAAGTCGGAATTGTTCGTTCAGGTATCCTGTTTTTTCTGTCTGATAGAACTGTTCTGATAATAACATATCTGCCTCCGATATCTGCAATGATTATTTAATCGAATCAAGCAAGTCCCCTGTGGAGATTGTGAAAAGAAATAAGCAGTGGAAAGCAATAAGCGGAGGGAAAAGTTTGATTCATGGTATAATCATATCATTTAATGCGCAAATGTACAATTATTACTAAGAATGTAACAAATAGTAACGAATATATTTTATAATTTCTGAGAAAATATGCTACAAAGATATTGACATTATTACACGATAATAGTATCATACAATTACAAAGTAATCGTAAAAACTTTGTAACTATTTCGAAATAGGGTAAAGAAATAGAAAACTGAACAGAGAGGAGTGATGCTGCTGTAAGGCTGTTATATCAGAGAACTGATATAATGGTCTTTTTTGTAATACCTACAGAGCATTTTTTGCAATATTTTAAGCATTTTACTCTATATACATGGTAAAAATAATAAAATATAATGAATATAAAGTCAGGATGTGATATGAGAAAATTACCTGACACAAAATTTAACCGAATCAAGTAAGCCCCCTGCTTCAATTGCGAAGAGCAATAAGCAGTGGTGGGGACTCAGACAAGTGGTGAAGTGAGTTGGAAAGATTGCCCGACAATTGATTATCGATGCAGATACAAAAGCGGGAAGTATCCGGGATTATAAATCAGAAGGAGAGATATGGTTATGGCAAATACAATTATTATGAGTAAATATCAGGGACTTGGAAACGATTATCTGATTCTTGATCCGAAGAAAAATCAGGTACAGCTTCAGGGAAAGAAGATTGCACTTCTCTGCCAGAGAGGATTTGGGCTTGGCGCTGACGGTGTGCTCTATGGACCGGTAGAAATTGATGGGAAATTGGGTGTGCGTATTTTTAATGCAGACGGAAGTGAATCTGCATCAGTGGAAACGGCGTGCGTATTTTTGCCAAATATCTGATGGATAATGGATATATTACTGAGAAAAAATTTGACATTGAAGCTATGTCAGGCACGATTCATGTGGAATGCCTGAACAGCCGGGCAACGGAATTTAAAGTAAACATGGGAAAACCATCTTTTATCTCCAGCGATATCCCTGTTTCCGGTGAAGTTCGTGAAGTAATTAAGGAGAATTTCGTATTCCATGGAAAAGAATACAAGGCTACCTGCCTGACAGTTGGTAATCCACACTGCATTATTTTTACAGACAATGTAAGTGCAGAAGCTGTAAAGAATCTGGGACCTTATGTGGAAAATGCAGATGAATTTCCGGAGAGAATGAACCTGCAGATCTGCCGTCAGGTCGACAAGGGAAATCTGGAGATTGAAATCTGGGAAAGAGGCTCCGGATATACAAAGGCTTCCGGAACAGGAAGCTGTGCGGCAGCAGCGGCAGCCTATAAGCTGGGACTGGTGGAATCCCGTATTAATGTAAATCAGCCGGGCGGAATGATACAGATCGATATGGAAGAGGACGGAACCATCTATATGACAGGAACAGTGGATATATTGCAGATATAAGTGTTGCAGAGAGCTTCTTCTCATAAATTACACAGGCTTTATGTGTAATTCTTTGTTTGTAATTTGCTTAAAGATATGTTATTATTTTAAACGAATTATTTATCAGGACTGCTATAATCTATAGCAATTCAGTCGGTTATCCACAGGGAGTCCGACAGAGAATATTTATAATAAGAAAGTGGGTGAAGCTGTGGTTGAATTAGACCAGTTCAAGAGCATTCTTGCGACTTATACAGAACCATTAGTGGAAGTGAGGGATTCACTTTGACCTGGCTAACAAAGAGCAGAAGGTCGAAGAATTAGAGCGCGAAATGGAAGCGCCTGATTTCTGGGATGATGCAGAAGTTTCCCAGAAGAAAATGAAAGAATTAAAAGACATGAAAGATGACATGGAGACCTATCAGAATCTGGTTACACAGATGGAAGATATGGAAACCATGATCGAGATGGGATATGAGGAGAACGATCCTGCACTGATTCCTGAGATTCAGGAAATGCTGGATGAGTTTCAGAAGGATTTTGACAATATCCGTATCAAGACACTTCTTTCCGGAGAATATGACAGTGAGAATGCTATCATTAAGTTGAATGCAGGTGCAGGCGGAACAGAGGCCTGTGACTGGTGCGGTATGCTTTACCGTATGTACAGCCGTTGGGCAGATAAGAAAGGATTTACCCTGGAAGTGTTGGATTATCTGGACGGCGATGAGGCAGGTATCAAATCGGTTACTTTCCAGGTAAACGGAACAAATGCTTACGGTTATCTGAAATCAGAGAAGGGAGTTCACCGTCTGGTGCGTATTTCTCCTTTCAATGCAGCAGGTAAGCGACAGACATCTTTTGTATCCTGTGATGTTATGCCGGATATCAAGAAGGATCTGGATGTAGAGATCAATGACGATGAGATCCGTATTGATACTTATCGAAGCAGTGGTGCCGGCGGTCAGCATATTAACAAGACATCATCTGCCATCCGTATCACACATTATCCTACCGGAATCGTGGTACAGTGTCAGAATGAACGTTCTCAGCACATGAATAAAGATAAAGCCATGCAGATGCTGAAAGCCAAGCTGTATCTTCTCAAGCAGCAGGAGGCAGAGGAAAAACTCTCCGGTATCCGCGGTGAGGTGACAGATATCGGATGGGGAAATCAGATCCGTTCTTATGTTATGCAGCCATATACCATGGTAAAGGATCATCGTACAAACGAGGAGACCGGAAATGTGGATGCAGTACTTGACGGAGGAATTGATATTTTCATCAATGCATATCTGAAATGGATCGCACTGAAGAAATAAAAGAATAAAAAAGGCTGTCTGAAATCAGGACAGCCTTTTTCGTGTTGAGGCATTTTACACAATGATTCAGCAGAATATATTTCTTGCGTATTTTTGTTTGGTGTGATAATATATCCAGTGTGTAAAAACAAATGTCTTTAAAGAACGGACAGGTAAATTGATATGCAGAAACCAGTAACAGAGAAAAAGAAATATTTTGTAGTGAGGGAACGAGCAGTTCCGGAAGTCCTGCTGAAGGTGGTGGAGGCAAAGAAGCTTCTGGACTCCGGCAAAGTGGACACTGTACAGGATGCAGCAGAGCGCACAGGAATCAGCAGAAGCTCTTTCTACAAATACAAAGATGATATTTTTCCATTTCATGAAGAGACAAGGGGAAAGACGATCACCTTTATTATCCAGATGGATGATGAACCGGGGCTTTTGTCGGTTGTCCTGCAGACGATTGCACGGTTTCATGGAAACATTCTCACCATTCATCAGAGTATTCCTATCAATGGGATTGCCACACTTACTCTGAGTGTGGACATTCTTCCGGGCGAGGGGGATGCAGAAGCAATGGTAGAGACGATTGAACAGAATGAAGGAATTCATTATCTGAAAATATTAGGCAGGGAGTAAAAGAAAATGATCAATGTAGCAATTTTAGGATATGGCACAGTTGGAAGCGGTGTATTTGAAGTATTAAATGAAAATAAAGAGAGCATTTCCAGACGTGCCGGACAGGAACTTCATGTAAAATATGTTCTGGATCTTCGTGATTTTCCGGGACAGCCGGTAGAGAAGGTTCTGGTCCATGATTATGAACAGATCGTCAGTGATCCGGAAGTAGATATTGTAGTAGAGGTTATGGGCGGTGTGGAGCCTGCTTATACTTTTGTAAAGAAGGCACTTCTGGCAGGAAAGAATGTCTGCACTTCCAATAAGGCTCTGGTTGCAAAGCATGGCCGCGAGCTGATGGATATTGCAAAGGAAAAGAGCATTAACTTCTTATTTGAAGCAAGCTGTGGCGGCGGAATCCCGATCATTCGTGTCATCAATTCTTCCCTTACAGGAGATGAGATTGACGAAGTAACAGGTATCCTGAACGGAACTACCAACTACATGCTTTATAAGATGAGCACAGAAGGCTGTGAATTTGACACTGTATTAAAGGAAGCACAGCAGAAGGGTTATGCAGAGGCAGATCCTACCGCCGACGTGGAAGGATACGATGCATGCCGTAAGATCGCAATCCTTTCCTCTCTTGCTTATGAGAGATATTTTGATTTTGAAGATATTTATACAGAGGGAATTACAAAGATCACACCTGAAGATATGGAGTATGCTGCGAAGCTTGGCAGAACCATCAAACTTCTTGGAACCAGCCGCAGACTGGCAGATGGAACCTGTTATGCAATGGTAGCACCGTTTATGCTCGGCCAGAACAGCCCTCTTTACAGTGTAAATGATGTGTTTAATGCAGTATTTGTACATGGAAATATGCTTGGAGATGCCATGTTCTATGGAAGCGGTGCAGGTAAACTGCCTACAGCAAGTGCTGTAGTTGGTGATATTGTGGATGCCGCAAAACATCTCCATGTTAACATTGTGACAAACTGGAACAGCACTCCGGCAGTACTGAAACCACTGGATGAAGTGACAGGAAGATTTTTTGTGAGAATTAAAAAAGAAGCAGCAGAAGAAGCGAAGAAGGTATTTGGTGATGTTGAGATCATCAGCCTGGGACAGCTTCCACAGGAACGTGCATTTATCACTGATGAAATGACACAGGGAGCATTTGAAGAGAAACTGGCTCAGATCGGAGATCAGGTACTTGCAAAGATTCGAGTTAAAGATTGATAAACTGACAGATTTCGTGTATCATATAGTGTGCCTGATAAAGTGGACACTGATACAATACTTCAGATAAATATTTGTACAGTGATTACTGTAAACAGAACAGGAAAGGGAAGATATGAGAATCTTCTCTTTCCTGTAAACTTATTATGGAGGAAGTAAAACAATGTTGATTGTCAAGAAATTTGGCGGTACATCGGTTGCAAATAAAGAACGTATCTTTAATGTTGCCAACCGCTGTATAGAAGAGTACAGAAAAGGAAATGACGTGGTTGTCGTTCTGTCCGCAATGGGGAAATATACGGATGAACTGATCACCATGGCAAGGGATGTCAATGAGAAACCGCCGAAAAGAGAGATGGATATGCTCTTTACCATCGGAGAACAGATGTCTGTTGCACTGATGGCAATGGCGATGGATAAACTGGGAGTTCCTGCGGTTTCCCTGAATGCTTTTCAGGTTTCCATGCATACGACAAGCAGTCATGGAAATGCACGTTTAAAAAGAATTGATACAGAGCGTATCAGAAGAGAGCTGGACAGCAAAAAGATTGTAATAGTTACCGGCTTCCAGGGAGTTGACAAGTATGATGATTATACGACTCTTGGAAGAGGCGGTTCTGACACAACAGCGGTTGCTCTTGCGGCTGCTCTTCATGCAGATGCCTGTGAAATCTATACAGATGTAGATGGTGTTTACACAGCAGATCCGCGTAAGGTTCCGAAAGCAAGAAAGCTCAAAGAGATCACTTACGATGAAATGCTTGACCTTGCGACTCTCGGGGCAGGTGTGCTTCACAACCGTTCTGTGGAGATGGCGAAGAAATATGGCGTGCCGCTTGTGGTACGTTCAAGTTTAAACAACAGTGAAGGAACTGTGGTAAAGGAGGAAGTTACAGTGGAGAGAATGTTGATCAGCGGTGTTGCGCTGGATACAGATGCAGTGAGAATTGCGGTAATCGGATTAAAGGATGAGCCGGGTGTGGCTTTTAAATTATTTGATACCCTTGCGAAGAAGAATATTAATGTAGATGTGATCCTGCAGTCTATCGGACGTGCGGGCAGAAAGGATATTTCTTTCACAGTCGATGGAAATGATCTGGATGATGCAGTTGCAGTTCTGGATGCAAATCAGGCAAGACTTGGATTTGCAGAGCTTCATTCTGAGAGAAATATTGCGAAGCTTTCCATCGTAGGTGCAGGAATGATGAGTAATCCCGGAGTAGCTGCAAAGATGTTTGAGAGCCTCTATAATGAGGGCGTAAACATCAACATGATTTCTACATCCGAGATTCGTGTGACAGTTCTGATCAATGAAAAGGACGGCGTGCGCGCAATGAATGCGGTACATGATGCCTTTGGTCTGGCAGACTGATTTAGGAGAATTACATGACATCGAGACGTGAATTAAAAAACTATGCGAAGCAGGCCATGTCAGGAAAATATGGGATACTGATCTTGGCATTTGTTGCAGTTCAGGCGCTGGCCCTGATCAGCAGCATGATATCTTCGGCTTTATTTCCGGGAGAGGAAACAATTGATATTGTGTTGTCGTATGCATTTACATTTATTCTGACTCTGCTGATCAATGTGGTAGCGGCAGGTATGAATTATATGTATCTGAATATTGCCAGAGGGAAAGCATATTCATTAAATGATCTGTTTTATTTTTACAGACATCACCCGGACAGAGTGATCGTTGCCGGATTTTTTATGGCAGTACTGAATCTGCTTACCATGCTGCCCTATACGATTTACAGTAATGCGAATCTTCCGGGTGAAGATGCTTCTGTGGAGGTGCTGATTACCTGGCTGTATACAGGTGTTGTTCTGATGATCGTTGGAATGATTGTTTATCAGATTCTGGTCATTCCTCTGGAGATGACTTATTATATTCTGGCAGATAAGCCGGAATTGAAAAGTACAGAGGCTATGAAAGAGAGTCTGGAGATGATGCATGGAAACTTCGGAAGATATCTGATGCTGAAGATAAGCTTTATCCCATTGATGTTTCTTTCTGTTTTTACATTCTATATTGCACTTTTGTGGATATTTCCATATATGGCTATGACAGAAGTAATGTTCTATCGTGATCTGACAGGGGAGCTTAAAGTGCAGAAAGAGGAAGAAGAACGTGTGGCACGAGACTATGTGAATCCTATGTTTGACAGCCATTCACAGAGTGAACAGCCACAGGAAGATCAGACGCATCCGCAGCAGTTCTGGCGTGTGCCGGAAGAATCGGTTTCTTATGAAAACGAAGACGAACAGAATATTACGGACAGCACAGAAATACAGAATGTTCAGACAGATATGGATGATAAAAAAGAGCAGAATGATTCATCACCAAAAGAAGAGGAAGAAGACAACGAACCGAAACCATGGATGAATATTTTGACAGTCTGAAATAAAAATACAGTTTATTAAATTGAAGACCTTTTTGTTATGATATACGTTATCAGAAGAAAAAGGTCTTTTCTATAGCAATTCAAGAAAAGAGAAAGGGTTTTTACGATTATGAACACAAATGAGATCAGTGGAAAGCGTCAATTGGAATTTCTGGCAGATTTTGACTATATCAGAGAGGCAGGAACTGCAGGAGAAGAAAAAGCAGCAGAAAGGATTCAGAAAACTCTGGACAGTTTTGGCGTAGAGAGTCATCTGGAAGAATTCTCTTTTGATACCTTTCAGATAAAAAAAGCAAAGCTGAAAGTAACAGAGCCATACACAAAAGAATACACAGTAACCGGATATGAAGATGCGGAAACACAGCAGAGGACGGGCTGGAAGCACCATTTGCGTATGCAGAGAACGGTGATGATATCAGCCTTGCACATGTCAGCGGAAAGATTGTCATGGTAAATGATCCGGTGAGAAAAGATATGTACCGGAAGCTGGTGAAAGCCGGTGCTGTGGGATTCATCAGTATTGCAGGTTCTCCGTTAGATGAAGGCGTGGATCTGGTTCCACGTGCATACGCTCTGCCAAAGAATTTGCCGGGAGAAGAGAAAAAAGAAGCAGGAAGAGAAGCTGTCAATTATGATAACAGGATTCCTGGCGTAAGCATTCATTACAAAGATGCCATCGAACTGGTGACGAAGGGTGCATCTCAGGTATGTTTATCTGTAGAGCAGGAGACAGTAACACGTACATCCCGTAATGTAGTGGCACGTATCGAGGGGACAGATAAGGCAGAGGAAATCCTGACTCTGACTGCACATTATGATTCTGTTCCGGAGGGACCGGGGGCGTATGATAATATGTCCGGAGCAGCGATCATTATGGAACTGTGCAGATATTTCCATGCACACAGACCACGCAGAACAATGGAATTCATATGGTTTGGAGCAGAAGAGAAAGGTCTGCTGGGAAGTCAGAATTATATCAAAATTCATGAAAATGAACTTTCGGCACATCGTTTTAACATGAATGTAGATCTTGCCGGACAGCTCGTTGGCGGAACTGTGGCAGGTGTCACAGGTGATGCGTCTGTCTGCAGCATGATTACATACATGGCTCATGAAATCGGTATCGGAATGTCAACGAAGAACCAGATATGGGGAAGTGATTCCAATACTTTTGCATGGAAAGGAATCCCTGCAATGACGCTGAACAGAGATGGGTTTGGCATGCATACCCGTCACGACACCATTGCACTGCTGTCAGACTGGTCACTGGAGAGAAGTGCAGTTCTGCTCGGCTATATTGCAGGCAGACTGGGAAATATTGAAAGCTTTCCGTTTGAACGGAAAGTGCCGGAGGAATTTATTGCACAGCTTAATGAATATTTTGGGTAATTTACTTTTTATACGCTGTTATCCTGTGGGATTTTGACATATGTATGCCAAAATCCCACACTTGACAAATCACTGCCAGATTGATACCCTATCACAAGAGCGTTTTTGATGATAAAAAATCAATCTGAATTCTGACAAGTGTGCCGACAAGTTGATTCTTGAAACAATCTTGCAGGATAAATTTTTTTATTTCAAGGCGGAGGAAGGAGGCGTAGCGGTGACTACGGCGACTGAGACAACGCGGAAATAAGAAATTTAGACGCAAGATTGTTCGAGAAATCAACTTGTTGGCACACAAGCAACAAGAGGAGAGAAACAAATAATGGATATTATTCAGGTAATCACACAGGAATTGAAGGTGGAGAAATGGCAGGTAGAAGCCGCAGTCAAATTAATTGACGAAGGCAACACCATCCCATTCATTTCCCGATACAGAAAAGAAGCAACAGGTTCCCTTAATGATGAGCAGCTTCGTGCACTCTTTGAGAGACTGACGTATCTGAGAAATCTGGAAGATAAGAAGAATCAGGTATTAAAGAGCATCGAAGACCAGGGCAAGCTGACTGAGGAACTGAAGAAACAGATTCTGGATGCCCAGACATTGGTTGTAGTAGAGGACTTATACAGACCATATCGCCCGAAACGCCGTACCCGTGCAACAATTGCCAAAGAGAAAGGGCTGGAACCACTGGCAGATATCATTCTTCTGCAGATGACAGACAAGCCGGTAGAAGAGGAAGCCAGGGCGTATGTCTCCGAAGAAAAGGGTGTTAAGAATGTTGCAGAAGCATTGAACGGAGCTAAAGATATTATTGCAGAGCGTATTTCCGATGAAGCAGACTATCGTATCTACATCCGTAACCTGACAACAAAGAACGGAAGTATTTCTTCCACAGCAAAGAATGCGGAAACTCAGTCTGTATATGAGATGTATTATGAATTCGAGGAGCCGATCAGGAAACTGGCAGGACACCGTATTCTTGCGTTAAACCGTGGTGAGAAAGAGAAATTTATCACTGTTAAAGTAAATGCACCGGAGGAAGACATCCTTCGTTATTTGAATAAGAGAGTGATCAAAAAAGATAACCCGAATACAACTCCGATTCTGAAAGCAGTTGTAGAAGACAGTTACAAACGTCTGATCGGACCGGCTATCGAGCGAGAAATCCGCAGTGACCTTACTGATAAGGCAGAAGACGGCGCGATCCATGTATTCGGCAAGAATCTGGAACAGCTTCTGATGCAGCCTCCAATCGCTGGCAAAGTCGTACTTGGATGGGACCCTGCGTTCCGTACAGGCTGTAAGCTGGCAGTTGTAGATGCAACAGGTAAAGTTCTGGATACAACAGTTGTTTATCCCACAGCTCCGACTAACTGAGAAAAAGATCCGTGCTGCCAAGGATACAGTGAAGGTATGATCGAAAAATACGGTGTATCCCTTATTTCAGTAGGAAACGGTACAGCATGTCGTGAATCCGAGCAGGTGATCGTAGATATGCTCAAAGAAATCCCGGAAAAAAAGGTGCAGTATGTTATCACAAATGAGGCAGGAGCATCTGTGTATTCTGCAAGCAAACTGGCGACAGAGGAATTCCCGAACTTTGATGTAGGACAGAGAAGTGCGGCTTCCATTGCAAGACGTGTACAGGATCCGCTTGCAGAACTGGTTAAGATCGATCCGAAATCTATCGGTGTGGGTCAGTATCAGCATGATATGAACCAGAAGAAACTGGATGAAGCATTAAGCGGCGTTGTAGAAGACAGCGTAAATAAAGTTGGTGTAGATTTAAATACAGCATCTGCATCTCTGCTTGAGTATATTTCCGGTATCAGCAAAGCAATTGCCAAAAATATCGTAGCTTACAGAGAAGAGAACGGTCAGTTCACAGACAGAAAAGAACTTCTCAAAGTAGCGAAATTAGGACCGAAGGCATTTGAACAGTGTGCAGGTTTCATGCGTATTTCAGGTGGAAAGAATCCTCTGGATGCAACAAGTGTACATCCTGAAAGCTATGAAGCAGCATCTGCACTTCTTTCAAAACTTGGATATAAGCCAAATGATGTTGTGGCAGGAAATCTCCTTGGACTTTCCCTGCAGGTAAAAGACTATAAGAAGATGGCAGCAGAACTGGGAATCGGTGAGATCACACTTCGTGATATTGTAAAGGAACTGGAGAAACCGGCCCGTGATCCTCGTGATGACATGCCGAAACCGATCCTTCGTTCAGACGTTCTTGAAATGAAAGATCTGAAAGAAGGAATGGTGCTGAAGGGAACTGTCCGTAATGTTATTGATTTCGGTGCATTTGTAGATATCGGTGTACATCAGGACGGTCTGGTGCACATTTCCGAGATGACAGAGAGATTTATTAAACATCCTCTGGAAGCGGTGAGTGTAGGGGATATCGTAGATGTAAGAGTAATCGGAGTTGATATGAAGAAAAAACGTATCAGCTTATCCATGAAAGGATTAAATAAATAACATCAATAAAACAGGGATTACCACTGCAGACCGGATATCTGCAGGAGTGATCCCTGTTTTTGGGGGTACTGCTGTCTGCAGTAACAGTTATTCTGTTTCCCGGTGTGATGTGAGGTGTTCTTCAAGGCTGCGTGCTGCAATGCTCTGTGGCCTTTTTACATTACGGATCAGACAGATCTTTCGTTCAGGAAGAGGCTCTTCAATGGGAATCTGGACGATTTTCCCCTGAGCAATATGTTCAGCAGCAAGCTCTTCAGGGAAGAATCCGATTCCCAGGTTGTGCTGCACCATAGGGAAGATCTGGTCAGTAGTTGCCACTTCCATATCAGGTGAGAAGGGAAGATTATGGCGCATAAAATACTGTGTATATAATTCTCTTGTACTGCTTCCGGGAGCAATCCCGATCAGAGGGATATCCTGCAGATCATGAAGACAGTGTTTGTTGGAAGCTGTTTCCGCATATTCCTCTCCACCTATAAGGATCTCGCGGAAAGAATAGAGGGGAATTCTCTGAAGTGGCTTTTTCAGGGCGACAGGTGTGGTAACTACTGCAAAGTCTACCAGACCGTTTTCCAGTGCCTGAACTGCCTGTGGTGTGGAATGATTAGAGATTCTCAGCTTTACATGTGGATAACGGTGATGAAAGACTTCCAGTTCGTTCAGCAGGAATAAACGCAGTGCGATTTCACTGGCGCCAATATTTACAAGTCCGCTTTCCAGACCTTTATCTTTGAGAAGTTCATTTTCTCCTGATACAAGCTGTTCTATTGCAATTGATACATGTTCAAAAAGTCTTTCTCCTTCAATGGTCAGCTGTACTCCGCGATTGGAACGGATAAAAAGTTTACATCCCAGCTCATTCTCCAGAATATTCATACACCGGGTAATGTTAGGCTGATTGTTTCCCATAACGTCGG
>ENA-OQBT01000087-OQBT01000087.1-human-gut-metagenome-genome-assembly--contig:-NODE-87-length-59857-cov-2.919504_pt1 | contig 59857 bp, 73 predicted proteins | sample MGYA00242749_ERZ504557 | MGnify/ENA primary metagenome ERZ504557 (study PRJEB26092, sample SAMD00036243) | human gut metagenome | host: Homo sapiens | study: EMG produced TPA metagenomics assembly of...
GGACGCAATTATCACTATGTACCAAGTCTTGAATCCAGTAACGCAGCAGCCCGTCAATTGGCCACGGAAGGTGCGCCGGAGGGCACTGTAGTAGTAGCGGAAGAACAGGTAGCCGGTCGCGGTCGTCTAAATCGCGGATGGTTTTCACCATATGGCAAAGGCCTTTGGTTCAGTATCGTATTGCGCCCTTCTTTCTTGCCGATTGAGCTCCAAAATGTACGCTCATGGCGGCGGTGGCGCTCATTAAAGCATTCCGCCGTTTAGGCCTCAATACAGCAGGGATTAAATGGCCGAATGATATTTTGGTAAACGGCCGTAAATTAGTGGGTATTTTAACTGAAATGAACGGTACCATGGAAGCCATCTCGTATATTGTCATGGGTATCGGCATTAATACGGGCAGTACACAGGATGAATTGCCTGAATTTATTAAAGATGTAGCGACATCGTTTGCCATGGAAGGCGTTGAAGTTGATCGCCGACAGGCATTAAATATTATTTTACAAGAGATGGAAATGCAGTATAATAAAGTGTTGGCTGAAGGGTTTGACAGCACTTTGGCAGAATGGAAGGAATTCAGTATTACTTTGGGGCAGGACGTAGAAGTACGTGCTCCGGGCAATACGTATGAAGGTAAAGCCATCGACCTTGATCGCGATGGCAATCTTATGATAGAACGTGCTGATGGCTCCGTAGAACGAGTGGTGGCCGGTGACGTGTCCATACGACCAGCACATAAAGTAGGAGGCTGACATAAACATGTTATTAGTGGTTGATGTAGGTAACACCAATATTGTACTCGGCGTATATAAAAAGAAAGAATTGGTCGGTCATTGGCGAATTTCCACGGACCGCGTCCGTACGACCGACGAATATGGCGTATTGTTGATGAACTTGTTTTTTCACGATCGCCAAGTCAATATCAACGACATTGAGGCAATTATTATTTCATCGGTAGTTCCACCGTTGATGCCTACATTGGAGCGCGTTTGCCTGCGCTATTTTAATGTTAAACCGATTATTGTAGGGCCCGGCACCAAAACCGGCATGGCCATTAAATACGATAATCCCCGCGAAGTGGGGGCAGACCGCATTGTTAATGCTGTGTCGGCTTATGAAAAGTACGGCGGTCCGTTAATCGTTATCGATTTTGGTACGGCCACAACTTATTGCGCCATTTTGGCAAACGGCGATTATATCGGCGGTGCTATCTCACCGGGCGTGCAGATTTCGGCGGAAGCCCTCTTCCAGCGTGCCGCTAAATTGCCTCGTATTGAAGTGAAAAATCCGGGTCAGGTTATTTGTAAAAGCACGGTAACCTCCATGCAATCCGGTGTTCTCTTCGGTTATGTGGGTCAGGTGGAAGGCATCGTGGCGCGCATGAAAAAAGAAATGCCGGAAGGTGTAAAGGTCATTGCCACCGGCGGTTTGGCTCATTTAATCGATGCGGAAACGGACGTTATCGATTATATCGAGCCTATGTTGACCCTAGAAGGATTACGATTGTTGTATGAACGAAATAAATAATTCGACCTGGTATATCGGCAATGTGCCGATTACCGGTCGGGCTGTGCTGGCTCCCATGGCGGGGGTCAGCGATATTGCGTATCGGCTCCTTGCAAAAGAGCACGGCGCCGCTTTGGTGTGCACCGAAATGGTGAGCGCCATGGGCATTAAATACGAAAATGAGCATACGAAAGATTTACTCTTTATGGAGATGTGGAACATCCCGTATCGATGCAAATTTTCGGCTCCGACCCGGAAGCGATTGCTTTGGCGTCGCAAGTGGTGGAGCGCGCTGGTGCCGATATTGTGGATATCAATATGGGCTGTCCGGTTAAAAAAGTAGTATCATCCGGCGACGGTTCAGCTCTTATGAAAACACCGGATTTGGCAGCCCGTGTGGCGGAAGCCGCCGTTAAGGCTGTTTCGGTGCCTGTGACTGTTAAGATGCGTCTCGGTTGGGATGATACATCCAAGAATGTACTCGATTTTGCAAAGCGTATTGAATCGGTTGGCGTTGCCGCCGTAGCTGTTCACGGCCGTACGCGGGAGCAGATGTACATGGGGCATGCCGATTGGTCCTATATTAAAGAAGTAAAAGAGGCGTTGCAGATTCCCGTAATGGGGAACGGTGACGTGGTGGATGCTTTATCCGCTAAAGCGCTACTTGATGAAACAGGTTGCGACGCGGTACTCATCGGTCGCGGTGCCCAGGGGAACCCATGGATTTTTAACGAAGTGAATCAGTATTTGGCTAACGGTACTTTGTTGCCGAAACCAACAGCTCATGAACGTTTGAACATGTTATTGCGTCATTTTGAACTCTTGTGTAAATACAAGGGCACGGCTCTTGGTGTCCGTGAAATTCGTACCCATGCAGGCTGGTATATTAAAGGCCTGCCGGAGTCGGCTAAATGGCGTAATCGAATCAATACATTATATACGGAAGCAGCCTTTAAAGAGGCCATTGCTACGTATGCTGCCGAATTGACAAGGCAGTAAAATTGCACTGTAGTAAAATTGACAATGCAGTAAAATTATTGTTATAATATTACGTAAATTACGTAAAAAGCGTAAAAATATGTGATGTAAAGCAAAGGTGTCAGTGTATGACACTTTTTCTTTATAGCTAAACAACTATTGGAAGAGGAGTCCTATTATGGCAGAAGTTAAAGAAACACTGTTAACCGCAGAAGGTCTTAAGAAACTTGAAGAAGAATTAGCTCATTACAAATCTGTTCGTCGTATTGAAGTAGCACAGCGTATTAAAACAGCTATCGAATATGGCGACATCAGTGAAAACTCTGAATATGATGATGCAAAAAATGAACAGGCTTTTATCGAAGGTCATATCATTGAATTAGAAAATAAAATCAACACGGCTAAAATTATTGACGAAAAAACTCGCAAAAACGTAGTATCCGTGGGCAGTAAAGTTAAATTATTAGACGAAGAATTTAACGAAGAATTGGATTATGTAATTGTAGGTTCCTCCGAAGCGGATCCTTTCAACAATCGTATTTCCAATGAATCGCCGGTAGGCAGCGCTATTCTCGGTAAGAAAAAAGGTGCTACCGTTGAAGTAAATACACCGGATGGTGTAGCGACTTTCAAAATTTTAGCAATCAGCTAATACGGCAGTAGCCAGCTAATAAGGTGGCAGCCAATAAAATATACCAAAAATGGGCTCAAAACTGTTATACTATAAGTAATACCGTATTTGAGCAGATGAAGTTAGGAGGCCATGTAAGTGAGCGAAGAAAAAGCGACTACAGTACAAGAACAACAGCAGGAATTAAATGATCAAATGTTAATTCGTCGCGATAAGCTTGCGCAATACGAGGCAGACGGAGTGTATCCTTTTGGCCAGCGTTTTGTAGTACAGCAGCATGCGGCAACAATAAAAGACAACTTCCGTGATTTGAAGATCAGCCGGTAACCGTAGCCGGTCGTCTTATGACGATTCGATCCCACGGTAAAACGGCGTTTGCCAATATTCGTGATTTAACCGGTGATATTCAGATCTACTTGCGTAAAGATATTTTAGGTGAAGATGTTTATAAACATGTGAAAATGCTCGACATGGGCGATATCGTAGGTATCGAAGGCCATGTATTCCGCACACACATGGGCGAAATCACCATTAAAGTTAACAAACTTACATTGCTTTCCAAATCTTTGCGTCCGTTACCTGAAAAATGGCATGGCTTAAAAGATACGGAACTTCGCTATCGTCAACGCTATGTGGATTTGATTGTAAATCCGGAAGTGCGCGATACTTTTATTAAACGCACCCAAATCGTGGCTAAAATGCGCCAGTACATGAACGCTCATCAGTTCATGGAAGTGGAAACACCAATGCTCCACGCTATTCCGGGTGGTGCGGCGGCGCGTCCGTTCATTACCCATCACAATGCGCTTGATATCGACATTTACATGCGTATTTCCCCTGAATTGCACTTAAAACGCCTTATCGTAGGCGGTTTGGAACGCGTATTCGAAATTAACCGTTCCTTCCGTAACGAAGGTATCGACAATCGCCATAACCCTGAATTCACCATGATGGAATCTTACCAGGCTTACGGCAACTTCGAAGATGCCATTATGTTGACTGAAAACATCGTGGCTTACTGTGCACAGGAAGTTCTCGGTACAACTAAAATCAACTACCAGGGCACTGAAATTGATTTGACGCCGCCTTGGAACCGTATTACGATGCAGGAAGGCATCAAGAAGTACACCGGTGAAGACTTTGACGCCGTTGAAACCTTGGAAGAAGCGCGCGCTATTGCGGACCGCTTGAATGTAGAATACACGGACCGCGACGGTATCGGCAAGATCATCAATCTTTGCTTCGAAGACTATGTAGAAGAAAACTTGATTGAGCCAACCATCGTTTACGGTCATCCTTTGGAAATTTCTCCATTGGCTAAACAGAACCGTGAAAAACCATTGACTACCGAACGTTTCGAAGCTTCGTATACGGTCGTGAATTGGCAAACGGTTATTCCGAGTTGAACGACCCAATCGATCAGCGTCAACGTTTTGAAAAACAGTTACAGGAACGTGCCGCCGGTGACGATGAAGCTCACCGTATGGATGAAGACTTCGTAACTGCTTTGGAATACGGTTTACCGCCAACAGCCGGCCTCGGTATCGGTATCGACCGTCTCGTTATGTTCTTAACTGATTCCGCTTCTATCCGTGACGTATTGTTATTCCCACTTATGAAACCGGAAACGGAAGCTAAAGCTGTTGAAGCTGAAGAAGCTGACAAAGCTGAATAAGTAAGATATAATTTTATACTGAAACACTGTATGGTGGTCACGTAATATGCGTGGCCACTTTTTTTCATGGCAAAAACTATTCAGATGTGGTATGATTAAGTGTAATTAATAATACATTGTGCCATTGGGCACGCATTTTAAGTAAGAGGTTATGGATATGTTAGATTTACGTTTCGTAAGAGAAAATCTGGAAGCAGTACAGCAAAACTTGGACAATCGCCATACTACCGGCGATTTGGAAAACTTTGCCAAATTGTATGATTTGCGCAAGGATTTAATTCAAGAAGTAGAACAATTAAAAGCACAGCGCAACTCAGTAACCGCAGAAATCAGCGCGTTAAAACGCAATAAAGAAAATGCGGACGATAAAATTGCGGAAATGCAGAAAGTGGGCGACAAAATTGCTGAGCTTGACGGCAAAATTCGTGAAACTGAATCTTCACTCCAAAACATTGCCCTCATGTTGCCAAATATGTGCGATGCCTCCGTACCGGTAGGGGAAGATGAAAATGACAACCCTGAAATGCGTCGTTGGGGCAAACCTCGTGAATTCGATTTCCCTATCCAGGCTCACTGGGATTTAGGCGAAAGCCTCGATATTTTAGACTGGGAACGTGCCGCTAAAGAAAGTGGTGCCCGTTTCACATTCTACAAAGGCCTCGGTGCTCGTATGGAACGTGCTTTAATCAACTTCATGCTCGACCTTCATACGGAACAGCAGGGTTACACTGAAATGATGACACCGTACATGGTAACACGTCAGACTTTGACTAACACCGGGCAATTACCTAAGTTCGCTGAAGATATGTATAAAGTAGAAAATACGGAATACTTCCTCATTCCGACCGCTGAAGTTACCCTTACTAACTTCCATGCGGGCGAAATTTTGAGCATCGATGAATTGCCTAAATACTACACGGCCTTCACTGCTTGTTTCCGTGCGGAAGCCGGTTCGGCCGGTCGCGATACACGCGGTCTCATTCGTCAGCATCAGTTCAACAAAGTTGAAATGGTAAAATTCGCTACCCCTGAAACATCTTATCAGGAACTCGAATCCTTGACGGATAATGCGGAAGAAGTATTGCGTTTATTGGAATTACCGCATCGCGTAATCACCCTTTGCACCGGTGATATCGGCTTCGGTTCCGCTAAAACCTATGACGTAGAAGTTTGGATGCCGGCTCAGGATTGCTACCGTGAAATTTCGTCCTGCTCCAACATGACCGATTTCCAAGCACGCCGCGGTAACATCAAATTCCGTCGTGATGCGAAGAGCAAACCTGAATTCGTTCATACTTTAAACGGTTCCGGTTTGGCTGTAGGTCGTACCGTAGCTGCTATTTTGGAAAACTTCCAAGAAGCTGACGGCTCCGTTCGCATTCCTATAGTTTTACAGCCATATATGGGTGGCGCAGAAGTAATTAAACCTGTAAAATAGAAGTATAAGGCATAAGGTCTGACGTACGTCAGACCTTCACCTATGCAATTTCGGAAACCGCCGATGTAGTTGCAACGACTTGTTTCGGCTAAACTGAGGCAAATCTTCCGGAGTGTATATAATTCAACGGTCTACAGTGTTTTTAAAAAGGAGTTCCTATGAAAATTTTTATTGATACTGCTAATTTTGATGAAATTAAAGCCGCTTATGAAATGGGCTTCGTTGCCGGTGTAACGACTAACCCTTCTTTGATTGTTAAAGAAAAACGCGATCTTAAAGAAGTAATCAAACAGATTGCCAAACTCGTTGACGGCCCTGTAAGTGCTGAAGTTATTGCTACCGAAGCACCTGAAATGGTTAAAGAAGCTCATGAGCTCGTAAAATTGGGCAAAAACGTTGTCATCAAAGTTCCTATGACGGAAGAAGGTCTCAAAGCCGTTTCCATTCTTTCTAAAGAAGGCATCAAACCAACGTTACTTTGATCTTCTCCGCTAACCAGGCTCTCTTGGCCGCTCGTGCCGGTGCTACCTTCGTTAGTCCTTTCGTAGGCCGTATCGATGATATGAGCATGGATGGCATTACTTTGATTGAAGATATTGCCGAAATCTTTATTATGCATGACATTAAGGCTGAAATTATTGCCGCCTCCGTTCGTACACCAATGCATATGACGCAGTGTGCGAAAGCGGGCGCTCATATTGCCACGGTGCCATACAAGGTGTTAACTGCCTCGATGAAACATCCTTTAACGGATGCAGGTCTTGCCAGATTCTTAGCAGATTGGGAAGCAGCCAACAAATAATTAAGGAATCGTGTTGCCCTGCTACGTAAGAGGGCATTTTAAGGAGGTAAAAACTGTGGATAGAACATTAGCTTTGGAATTTGTACGTGTAACGGAAGCGGCAGCGCTTCGCAGTGGTCGTTTGCTTGGTCGCGGTGAGAAAGACGGCGCCGATCAACTCGCTGTAGATGCTATGCGTCAAACCTTTGATACAGTACCTATTTCGGGTACCGTTGTTATCGGGGAAGGGGAAATCGATGAAGCCCCTATGCTTTACATCGGTGAAGAAGTGGGTGCCGGCGGTGAAGCTGTGGACATCGCGGTGGATCCGATTGAAGGTACGAATCTGATTGCTAAAGGTCAAATGTGCTATCGCAGTATTGGCCATCGCTCCTAAAGGCGGTTTGTTGCATGCTCCTGATATGTACATGCAGAAACTTTGCGTAGGTCCTCGTGCCAAAGGCGTTATCGATTTGAATGCCAGTGTTACTGAAAACTTGCGCCGTGTGGCTGAAAAAATGGAACGCGGTATCGATGATATGACCATCGTTATGCTTGATCGTCCGCGTCATGAAGCGATTATGCGCGAAGCTCGTGAAGCGGGTGCCCGTATTCGTTTAATCACCGACGGTGACGTAAATCCGGCTATGGAATGTGGTCTTGAAGGTTCCGGTATTCACATGGTTATCGGTACCGGCGGGGCTCCGGAAGGCGTTTTTGGCAGCGGCTGCTTTAAAATGTACAGGCGGCGATATGCAAGCGCGCTTGTTGCCTGAAAATGACGAAGAAGTTCGTCGTTGTCATGCTATGGGCATTACCGATTTAAATAAAGTATTGACTATTGATGACCTCGTACATGGGGAAGATGTAATTTTCTCCGCAACGGCTATTACGGAAGGCAATATCTTATCCGGTATTAAATACTTTGCCGGCGGTGCTCGTACGGAATCCGTTGTAATGCGTTATAAGACAGGAACGGTTCGCTTTGTTGATACTATTCATCGTTTGGACCGCAAGTTAAAATCTATGAAAGCAAAATAAGCGGTAATCTGCATGTAACGGTTAATTGCTATAAAGTGCTCAGTTACCATAAAGCGGGCAGTTTCAATAAAACGCTTAATGGCATAATTAGAAAAAGTATAATAAAACGGCTCTATATCGTAAGATATGGAGCCGTCTTTTTCTGTTTTACTATAGATTTGACCGAATTTTCTTCATTTTGCTAGACGTGAATCAAACGGTGCATTTTGGCTTGAAATAATTGCCTTAAATAGGCAATCCGTGCCGGTCGGGTACTTGATGAACCGCCTGTTTTAAAGTATACTATAAGGTAGAATTTAAAGAAGAACTATAAGACTATAGAATAATAGAGTGCATTAAAGACTATAGATTAATAGATTGCATTATGGGAGGAAGTATTGTTGGAAAAGCTCGTCATTAACGGTGGTAAACCGTTGAATGGTCGCGTTCGTGTAAGTAGCGCAAAAAATGCGGTGTTGCCGATTATTGCGGCCACCATGTTGGCATCGACGCCAAGTCGATTAGTAGAAGTACCTCATTTAGAGGATGTACATACGATTTGTGAGGTAATTTCAGCATTAGGCGTTAAAGTTACCAAGGATGAAGCTAATCAGGAAATCCGGTTTGATGCTTCGGAAATTACGGCTACAGAAGCTCCCTATGAATTAGTTCGTCGCATGCGTGCGTCGTTTTTAGTTATGGGACCTTTATTGGCACGCCGTCGTGAAGCCCGTATTTCTTTACCCGGTGGTTGTGCCATCGGCTCGCGTCCTATTGATTTACACTTAAAAGCGTTTGAAGCGTTAGGTGCTACTATCGAAATGGGTGACGGTTATGTATTGGCGTCGGCTCCGGAAGGTCTTAAAGGGAACCAGATTTATCTCGACTTCCCAAGCGTTGGCGCTACGGAAAACGTAATTATGGCTGCTTCTATGGCAGAAGGTAAAACGATTATCGAAAACGCTGCGGAAGAACCAGAAATTGTAGATTTAGTAACTTATTTAAACAGTATGGGAGCCGATATTCGCGGCGCCGGCACGAATGTAATTCGTATCCAAGGCGTTAAAGAATTAAAAGGGGCTACTCATACGGTAATTCCTGACCGCATTGAAGCCGGTACGTATCTCATCGCAGCGGCCATGGCCGGCGGTGACGTGTATGTTGAAAATGCTTTATCCGAGCATTTAAAACCGGTTGTGGCGAAATTGAAAGAAGCGGGCGTAACCGTGCAGGAAGATGTGGACGGTATTCGCGTTATTTCTGACGGCAATGTAAAAGCCGTAGATATTAAGACATTGCCATACCCGGGCTTCCCGACGGATATGCAGGCTCAATTCATGGCCTTTACGACCATTGCCAAGGGAACCAGTACGGTTATGGAAACGGTTTTTGAAAACCGCTTTATGCATGTCGATGAATTGAAGAAAATGGGTGCTCAGATTCGCATTGAAGAGCGTCGTGCTATTGTTGACGGTGTACCTAAATTGAAGGGTACCGAAGTACGGGCTACCGATTTGCGTGCCGGAGCTGCTTTAGTATGTGCCGGATTAGCGGCGGAAGGTGTTACGAAAGTAACCCAGCTGTCGCATATTGACCGAGGTTATGACAACTTGGTAGGCAAATTAAAAGGGTTAGGTGCTGACATTGTTCGGGTGGACGAGTAAGAAAAAGGTAAGCCGTGCCGAAGTTTTGCAAAAGCGTGAAGAGCGACGCAAACGAAGCACGCAACCCATTGCGACGACCACGCCTAAAACAGTAGCCAAGAAAGCTGATAAATGGGTATCCCCTTTTGAAAAATTGGCACTGTGGTGGGCCTATGACGTAGGTATTGACTTGGGCACGACGAATGTATTGATTTACATTAAAGGCAAAGGTGTTGTGCTTGATGAACCGGCCTATGTAGCTTGGAATATTCACACTCATGAAGTGGTGGCTGTCGGTGAAGACGCGCGCATTATGCTAGGGCGCACGCCGGCGGATATTGAAGTCATTCGCCCCCTTCAGGACGGTGTTATTAATAACTATGACATGACGGAGTTCATGCTTCGTTACTATATTAAGAGTGTGTTACCGGCCTCGACTTTATTCAAACCGCGCATCGTTATATGCGTGCCGTCCGGCATTACGCCGGTTGAAAAGAGGGCTGTTATCGAAGCGGTGCTTCAAACGGGGGCCCGTAAGACGGTACTCATTGAAGAGCCGTTGGCGGCCGCTTTGGGGACGGGCCTTGATAAAGCAGCGTCTGCCGGAGCCATTGTGGTTGACGTAGGCGGCGGTACTACGGATATTGCCGTACTTTGCACCACCGGTGTCGTAGTGAGTAAGTCTTTGCGCATGGGCGGTGATAAGTTTGATGAAGCCATTATCAGCTATATCAAACGACGTCGTAAGCTATTAATCGGTCGGCGTACGGCAGAAGAAGTAAAAATCGCTGTCGGTACGGTGGATCGTAAAGCGCCGGTAGAAGAAATAACCGTGCGCGGTCGCGATATTGTGAGCGGCTTGCCGCAGGCTATTAAAGTAAGTTCCAAGGAAGTGCAGATGGCATTGGAAAAACCGGTGAATGTTATCTTGGAAGGTATCAAAGATATTTTGGAAAAAACGCCACCTGAGTTGGTAGCGGAAATCTGTGATCATGGTATCATCCTAACCGGAGGCGGAGCGTTAATCAGCGGTTTTGACCGCCTTATTACGCGGGCTATCGGGGTAGCGGCCTATTTGGTGGACAATCCTCGTTATTCGGTTATCGTCGGAACCGGTCGTGCTTTGCGTGAAATGGATCGCTTGCAGGATAGTTTGGAAGAATTGCAGTAGGTCAATAGTCCGGCTTGTTTCAATAAAACGGACCGGATATGGTGAAGCGTAGCTGCATTGGCTTAAGCAATTTGGTCATTGAATAATAAATACAAAGAAGATTGTGAGCGGCAAGGTCGCTTGCAATCTTTTTTATTTTCACATAATATTTCAAGTAGTTAGCGGGTATATATGTTATAATAGATAAAATGGTACTAAAATAACGACAATAGTTTATAGATTTTTTCAAAGGAGGGAACTATGAAAGCCTGTAAGAAGAAGCTTAGTGCAGTCTTAATGGCAGGGATAATGAGTTGGCTCGTAGGCGGCGCTGCGGATGCGGCGGATTTGACAGCCGTACGTGCTACCAATGAAGTGGGGCACACCCGCATTGTCCTTGACATGAAGGGATTACCGGATGGCTGGAGTTCTATTTATAATGAAAAAGCACAGCAGGTACGAATCCATTTTGCCGGTACTGCGAATCGCACGAGTGGTCCGGTTCAGTATAACAATCGCAATACCGGTGTTTTGCAAGGTGTAGGCCTGGCGAGCACAGATACAGGGCTCGACTTATCGCTCAGTGTAAATCAGCCGATTCGCTACCACATGTTTACTTTGCAAAATCCGGATCGCATAGTATTGGATTTGTTTAATAATTATGATCAGCGAACTACAAAGCCCTTGAAGGACGGTGTGGTATATACTAAATGGGATACCAGTACCGATACGGGGCGCGTAAAAGTTGATGCCCTTACGGTAGCGCCCACAGAGCCGGCCGTGATTAAAGCGGACGGTGATAAGGCGGAGACTTTGGCTGAGGTGACGCCGGCCGGTGCCATTTCGGTGGGGCTTGTCAATGCGGCTGATGTCGCGGCCGGGCTCAACGGTGAAGGGTTAGCGGAAGGAACGGTACAACTTGCTTCCGGTGAAAAAATCCCCGTTGTACCGGGCTATCAAATAACGCCGGTAGGGGTACTTCGTTATATTCCTAATCAGGGGTATACGATTAGTGTGGAAACGCCTAAATTGCAATTAAAAGAAGGGGACAAAACTTATATCGTAAGCGGTGTTAATCGCACGCGCGGTACGGATGAGCTCATCGCCTATAATGCTGCTTACGGATCATCGAGCACACCAATGTGTACGGCAAAGAGGTTACGTTACGGCGCAATGTGGTTATAGCTAAAGGTACGAACGACTCTAAATTGGCTGATGCCGATATCGTGTTGTCGGCTCACGGTGCCATGGTGCCGGTGATTGATGCATTACGCATCGGCGATATTGTGAACTTACAAGTGGTTCCTACGATTGTTAAAATCAGTGCGGCCGGTACGACTTTGGCTCAAAGTAAGCGAATCGTGTTGGCTAATGGTATGGTGACGGATTTTGACGGCGACAATTATCGTGGTCATACCTTATTAGGGGTGCGACCTGATGGTACATTGATTGTCCTTTTGGCATCCGGCAATTATCGAGCATCTTCCGGCATAACCTTGGAACAAGGAGGCCGTATGCTGTCAGAGTTTGGGGCGGTTACGGGCATTGATGCGGGTTATCAGCGGGATAATGATCTATATGCCAACGGTACCTACCTCCATCGCGATGAGACCAGTTTTGGCACAGCGCGCTATGGGGAAATCATAATTTTCCCTTAATGGGTCCGTTGCCGATACTGTGAATTTTTAATGATAGAAGGCGGATTTAGTAATAAATTTGCTTATCCGTGATATAATATATGTAGACGTTAGTCAAAGGAGGATTTACGTATGAAAAAATATATGAAATTTTTAGTAATGGCTGCTGTTGGCGTAAGCCTGGCGACCGGCTTTGTTTTCACGGCCTCCGCAGCCAATGTTAACCAGGAATCCGTATTAACCGGTCAGGTTGTATCGGTTGTACCGGTAGGTACAGTTGTTAAAGAAGGGGACGTATTGGTTACAGTACAATCCTTAACGGGCCCAATGCCGGCTGCTCGTTCCACTGTTAACGGTGTAGTAACGAATGTAACGGTTAAAAACGGCGACCAAGTAAACCGCGCACAAGTTGTAGCCGTGGTTGACGGTAAATAATCAAAGCAATTCCGCTGAAGTATTCAGTTAAAACAGTTGACATATAGTTTTAGAGAGGAGCTATGAATGAAGCCATTTCGTTCATCACGCTGGTATATGAAAGGTGTACTGGCGCTTTTCTTTTGTTGCACTGTAGCCGCTTCGGCACAGGCAGTTGATTTTCTGCCCGTAACCGATGTGCATACAGGCATGGAAGGACACGTTGATACAGTAGTAACGGGAGATGATATCTCCAGTTTTAATATGAAAGTTTTAGGCGTCATGAAAGACCGTGGTCCGTCGGGCGATTTAATTTTAGCTAAATTTTCCGGCCCCGTTATTGATGAAACGGGCGGCATCGTACACGGTATGAGCGGCAGCCCCGCGTATATTGACGGCAAGTTGGTAGGCGCCGTTGCCTACGGTTGGGGCTTTGCGGATGGCACTATCGGTATGATTACGCCAATCGAAGATATGGTTAAGCTTTGGAATATTCCCTATGAAAAGAACTTAGCCAATCCTTGGCGCGACAGTCAGTTGATTCCCCTTGGCACGCCGCTTATGGCTTATGGCTTCGACCCATCGGCTCTTAAGTTTATGAAGGAAAAGTTGCCGGAATATGAGTACAGCACATATGATACGGCAGCGGCCGACGGTGATGATGTGGCTAAACCGCTTAAAGCGGGCGGTTCCGTAGCGGCTTTGCTCGTTGACGGTGATTTGAAACTGGGGGCAATCGGTACGGTAACCTATGTGGATCAGGATAAAGTCGTAGCATTCGGTCATCCGTTTTTAAAACGCGGCTCCGTAGGCTACTTCATGCATAATGCGTCTATTTTTACCGTTGTAAAAAGCTTGGATTCCGGTTTTAAGCTCGGCTCGATGGGCGCTGAAGTAGGGACTGTAACGGAAGACCGCGGTGCCGGTATTGCCGGTACATCGGGCAAGATTACGAGCGGTATTCCTATGGCGATTACCGTGCGTGATCTCGATATGAACCGAACTCGTCAAGCGGGTGTTAAAGTGGTGGAAGCCGATGAGTTGACACCCACATTAAGTACTACGGCGGTTTATAATTTTATCAGTAAAACATTAGATCGCAATGGTGAAGGTACATCCACCTTAACACTTAAAATCCAACCGCGTGATATTAATATTCCACCGTTGGAACGGACAAATATGTTCTATTCCAATGATTCCATCGGCATCAAGAGTGTTGATGAATTCTACAATATTATCGACGTGCTTATGAATAACCGTTTTATCAATTATGAAATTGCGGGGATTCAAGTGGATGCATCCTTAACGAAGGAAAAGAAAACCGCTGTAATTGGTGATGCCACGTTATCACCGGCTGTTGCATCGCCGGGGGATACAGTGGTAATTAATGTGAAATTACAACCGTTCCGTGAAGAACCGATAACGAAGGAAATCTTCTTTACCGTGCCGAAGGATCAACCGTATGGGGAAGTAACTTTGGAAGTTCGCGGTGGCGGCGTGGTACCATTGCCATACCTTTTGGAAAACAAAAGTACAATTTAACCGATGAAATTATTCGTCGTTTGAAAACGTATAAAGATTTTGACGAGTTCTACAAAGAACTGCGCAATACGGATACGAATAATCAGATTGTGGTTGAAATCTTGGAAGATGGCGTCAGCATGGTAGAAGACGGTGAAAAAGCCGATACGAAAGGCGCTAAAATTGATGTGGCCGATGAGACTAAAATTCCGGGTGCTGTACCGAAGGGCAAAGCGAAGGAAAACATTCCGGGCATTGACGACAAAGATGACAAAGAACCGTATAAGGCTAAAATCGATACGGAATACGTTATCCGCGGCGACGGTCAATTCGTATTGAAAGTTATGTCACCGGCCGACCGTGATAAAGAAAAGGCTCGACTTGCTCGTGAAAATGCGAAGAAGTTGAAAAAAGCGGCGGACGATTCCGGCGAAACTGTAAGTCAATAAGAATAAACTGAATAGTAAGCAATGAAGGCGATGGACAGTGATGTTCATCGCCTTTTTATATTGTGGGACCGCTGTTTGCCGGAAAATAGAATTTTTTTCAAAAAGATTGTAAAATTTAGATATATTCATCGTTGGTACTGATGACAATGACTAAAGTTTTGTGATAAAATGAGGGGTAGTAATCATACTCAATTATAAGCAGATGTGATGAACTTCAATAGATGTGATGTAAGAGGAGGAGAACTTTTGCAGTGGTTAGAAGCGCTTGGCCGTGAAGTGATACGTTGGTTGGCACGTTGCGGTGAAGCTGTAATATTAATCGGCCAAACCATTAAACAATTACCAAAGGCCAATTGGCGCCATGTTATATTTCAAATGGCTCATTTGGGAGTAGATTCGTTGCCGATTATCAGTTTAACTTTATTGTTTGCCGGGGCTGTAATGACCTTGCAAATTGCCGATATTTTGATTCGCTACGGTGCACAAGGTACGGTTGGCGGCATCATGGCCATTGCATGGGGCGTGAATTGGGACCGGTACTGGTAGGTGTTGTGTTATCGGGGCGTGTCGGGGCAGCGATTACCGCCGAGATTGGTACCATGAAGGTAACCGAGCAAATCGATGCCCTCAAAGTAATGGCCGTTAATCCTATCGGCTACTTGGTAGTGCCGCGCGTGATTGCGTGCATGATTATGGTGCCGATTCTGGCATTTTACGGTGTTATTATCGGTATCGGCGGCGGCTATGTGGTAGCGACGCTGTTTAAAGGTATGGCGGGTATGACTTATACCGATTCCATTCAACTTTTTGCCGTTACCAGTGATTTAACTTACGGTTTAATCAAAGCCAGTGTATTTGGCGCTGTAATTGCTCTTGTTGGTTCGTACAAGGGCATGTATACTAAAATGGGGGCCGAAGCGGTAGGTAATGCAACTACCAGCTCCGTGGTGACCAGTATTATTTTAGTATTCGTATTAAATTATTTCTTATCCATGGCGTTATTCTAGTTATTAGTTTGATAAGTCGGTTGATTTTAGTATTATTTTCATGAAAAATATTGCCCCGTTGCTTAAAAGGCGGGCGTTTTTATCATTGAATTTTGAAACAGATATTTTATAATTATAGTAGCAGCTATAGGTTCGGTTAAAAATCGGACTTATAGTTTGAGATTAATTGAGGCCGGAGATTCATGATTGAATTACAGGATGTGGTCGTTGCCTACGGCGATAGGGTTATCCTCGACCACGTAGATTTGACAATAGAAGATGGCGAAACCTTGGTTGTCCTGGGCGGCAGTGGCGCCGGTAAGAGTACGATTCTGCGTCTCATAATCGGCTTGCAACGACCGAACAGCGGACGTATTCTGGTGGACGGCGTCGATGTAGTCGGCTTAAGCGAAGACGAATTTAACAAAGTTCGTGAAAAAATGGGTATGGTGTTCCAATACTCGGCGCTTTTCGACTCCATGACAGTGGCTGAAAATGTAGCTTTCGGGCTAAGACAGCATACGGAATTAACCAATACTCAAATTAAGGAAATTGTGCAGGAAAAATTGGATTTGGTGGAGCTGCCTAATACGGGCGACTACATGCCGAATGAATTGTCCGGGGGCATGAAGAAACGTATCAGTTGCCCGGGCCATTGCTTTAAATCCTCGCATTATTTTATATGATGAACGACGTCGGGACTTGATCCTATAACATCGGGGACAATCAGTAAACTTATTCGGAGCATGCAAAAGCATCTTCACTGCACTTCGATTGTAGTAACTCATGATATGCAATCGGCTTTTTATGTGGCCAATCGCATTGCCTTATTGGATAAGGGCAAGTTTATAGAAGTTTCGAGTCCGACTGAATTTAGGAAATCTAAAAACAAGTTGGTTCAGCAGTTTATACATGGCGGCGATATTATGGAAGACGCCGGTGAGGGGGAGAAAACAGATGAAGTTTAATACAGAGGCTAAGGTGGGCTTGTTTACCATTATCGGCCTTTGCTTATTTGCGGCGGCGATCATTTTTGTCGGTCGTTTGGAATTATTTGAACCGCCGCGGATGCATATTACCGGCGATTTTCAGTCGGTTACGGGCCTTAAGACCGGTAACCAGGTTAAATATTCCGGCGTTACGGTGGGCCGGGTGAGTTCTATGGAAGTTACCGCCAAAGGGGTAACGCTTACCATGGATATTGATAAAGATACGGAAATCCCGATTGACTCCGAGTTTGCCTTGGCCAATGATGGTATTTTGGGCGATAAATTCATTCAAATTACGCCGGGACGATCCCAAGTCTTTTTAAAAGACGGTGACATGATTCGCGGTGACGGTCATAGCGATATTGATAAAACTATGCAGCAAGCTACCATATTGATGGAAGAAGCCAATAAAACCTTGGGCTCCATTAACAATATTATCGGCGATGCGCAGACCCAGACATCACTTCGCAATGCCCTTCGCTCTACGGAAATCATCGCCAATAATACGGCGGAACTTACGGCTCGTTTTAATCAAATGGCTCTGGATAATCAGGGTAACATTAATGAAATTACAGCCAACATGACTGATATTACACGTAATATGACGGCGATTACGGGTCAGCTTGATACATCCTTACAAAATTTGGATGGCGACGGCCAGGCCTCTCGCGATATGCGTACTATTTTAGATAATTTGAAAACAACAACTGACAGCTTGAATTCCATGGCCGCTTCTATGCAGGGCATCGTAACGGACCCGCAGAGCAGTCAGGATATTAAGGAACTTTGCATAATACGGCGCAGTTGACTACTAAGTTAAATCGTCTCACCGGTGGCGACGTAGATAGTCGTGAATCCGGAAAAAAGTACCCTTTTAAGGCAAGCGCCAATATGGAGCTCTTATATAATACAACGAAGAATAAATATAATCCGAATGCGGATTTTCGTTTGCAATTCGGTCAAAATTTATTCACCTTGGGAGCGAATAATATTGGTGATGGCAGCCGCTTGGAACTTACGTATGGTAAATATGTGGCGGATCAATTCTCGGTTCGCGGTGGTATATTTGACGGCGACGTAGGTGTCGGTGTCGATTACGGCATGGGCGGTCCGTTTACAATATCCGCGGCCGTTATGGATTTAAATGATGTGCGCTATCGGATTCGCAGTGAAGTGAGATTGTTTGATGATGTATATGCCATCGCTCAATTCATTCGTCCGTTTAGCGAAGAAAATGGTGGTAATTTCTACGGCATTCGATATGTCTTTTAATTTTGGGAGGTAATACCATGTTAAATAAAAAAGCTCTTTCTTTAGCCATTGCAATGTCTTTGACAGCAACCGGCGTATTGGCCGCCGGTTCTAATGATGATGCTAAAATTGCCAAATATCAGCAGGCAGCATTAGTGATTACACAGCAAACTTTGGCAGATAGAATCGTTAAAGACGAAGTGGTAGGCGACAAAGTGTCCTTAACATTACCTCATACGGTGGAATTGGCTTTGGCTAATAACCGTGATGTAAGACAATCCGAATGGCAGTATGAAGCAGCTCGTGCTCAGGTAAGCGTAGCGGCAGCGGCTAAAAACCCAACCGTAAGTTATGCCTATAGTGGCGGTCGCGGTAGCAGCACGACTCAGACAGGTGGTACCGCTATTGCTGATTCTGCCAGCAATACATTCCGTTTAGCCGTACCTATTTATACAGGCGGTAAAGCGGAAGCGGCTATTGAATCGGCTCGTTATTCCCGTGAAGGTTATAATGCAGCCTTGGAAGCCGCTCGTCAAACAGCCAAATTGAACGCAGCCAGCAATTATTATTCTTTGATTCAGGCCCGCAATAAGGTGGATATTGCCCAACAATCGGTTCGCGATTATGAAGGTCATTTAACAAATGTAAATCAGCAATATAATGTAGGTATCGTGGCCAAATCCGATGTATTGGCATCCCAAACATCATTGGCCAATGCTCAGACTTCCCTGGTAGAAGCACAAAATGCGGCTAATTTGGCGGAAGCAACCCTTAATAACTCTATCGGCTTACCGGTTAATACGAGCGTAGAAACGGCGGATAATTCACTCGGTTATACACCGTATCCCGTAACTTTGGCCGATGCCCAGGCGTATGCACTCTTGCATCGTGCGGAACTCGTTCAGAGCACCATGGCGGTAAAAGCGGCAGAAGAAGCGATTAAATCAGCTAAATCCGGTTATTTACCGACTTTGAGTGCTACTGCTTCGCAGGCTTGGAGCGGTGATGACTGGGGCGGTACGTCCAATGATAATTGGTCTATCGGTGCTGCTGTATCTTGGAGCCTCTGGGATGGCGGTGCTACCAGCGAAAGTATTAAAGTGCAGGAAGCTAATTTAGAACGCTATAAAGAAGCTAATTACCAGGTTATGGACAGCATTAATTTGGCTGTTCGTAAGGCTTATTTAAATATGAAATCCGCTGAACAGACAATCGACAGCACGCGTGTGGCCGTAGAACAAGGTCAGGAAAACTTCCGTATTGCCTCCTTGCGTTATCGTGCCGGCGTTGGTACCAACCTTGATGTACTTGATGCGGAAACAGAATTGGAAACAGCTCGTAACAATTATGTAGATGCTTTATTTAACTACAATATTGCTGTTGCTACTTTGGAAAACGCTATGGGCGTGCCTTTGGAAACTCCAATCGGTGGTGCGGCAGCACTCGTTAATGAAGCCAATCCGACTCAGGCTTTGAATACTTTAGTTGCGGACCAAGCGGCTAAAACGAATAAATAATAAATCCTTGTAAGTGTGTGATGTGAATTAAATTTGTTTGTAAGCTACTGTTTTGTGCGAGGAGTTTTAAATGAAAAAGGGACAGCGTAAATGGCTTGCCGGTGCGGTTGTGTTGGCCGTAGCCTTTGGCGGAGCACAACTATTGCGCCTGTTGGGGAGCAGATAGTGGGACCTATCGTACAAGAACAATTGAATACAGCAATTAATGGGCAGGCGGATTATTCATCCTTTAACATCGGGTGGGATGGTACCGTTCATATTGGCGACTTGTCAATTAAGGACACTGAAGCAAAGTAGTGGCCGATGTGCCGAGTACGGAAGTGTCGCTGGATATGTTGGAAGCGGTAAAATTGCCGTTTGGTCAGTCGGCTCCGCTTCGACTGATAAAATCGGTTACTCTTAATAACCCAACCGTGCATGCCGTAGAGAAGGCAGACCGTTCGTGGAACATTACGTCCCTCATCAAAAAGAGTGACAGTGAAGAACCGCTGCAGTTTAGAGGCAATGTCATAATCAATGACGGCATAGCTAGTCTTGATTGGCTAAACGGTCGCCACACAGCGGTTGAAGCTATTAACGGGGCCGTTAAGTTTGCAGACTATCCTAAGTTGGACGGCGCTTTGTCGGCTAATGTGGATAAGCAGGCTGTAACGCTTAAGGGATCCTATACTAATGATGATTCTGCTGACTTTACCCTTTTTGTTAAAGCAGACAGCTTGCGTTTAGATTATGTGAATGACTTGATTCCGAGCGATATTAATGCCAAAGTGATTGGCGGTACTGCTAAGAATATAGCGTTAACCGTCAGTCGCAATGACAATCAATTTGATTTTGAAGGGGCCGTGGATATTAATAATTTGGCGGCCGATTATCAGAATGATTCTATAAGTCCTAAGCCGTATGAAATTCGCCAAGGAGCTGCTCATGTTACCTTTAACGGCACAGATATTATGGTTGCGGATGGTCGTGTGGACATTAACGATCAGCAATTCTTTGCTCACGGCAATGTTGACATTACCGACTTGGCGGAACCAAACTTTAACCTTACTTTGCGTGGTCAGGATATTCAAATTGAGTCTTTGATTGATAAGGCATTACCGGTTCAATAGGCACGGTTGCTCATGTGTATGGCACAGCGACGGCACCGATTGTAAATGCTACGGTTGAAGCATCTAATGTCAATTACGAAGGCTATATTTTAGAAAAAGGCTTGGCAACCTTAGCGTATCAGAATGACATTGTCGATATATCCGATATTCGACTTAGTTTAAATGGCGGTGAGGCCGGTGGTCGCGGTACTTTTAATACGAAAACGCAAGAGTACGAGGCATCACTGGAAGGTACCGATATTCCGTTGGCCTTAGTCGGTCAGGCTGTGGATCAGCCGTTATTCGGTACTGTTAACGGTAAAGCTTATGTTAAGGGTATCGGTACGGATTCCTTACCGGCTATTACGGCTACTTTTGAAGGTAACGGTATTGGCTATGATTCGATTGCGACCGATTCTTTAGCCGGTCAAATTGCCGGCGCCAATGGCAATTATTTTATTAACTATCTCAACGGGACAATCGGTTCCGGATCTTTTAGCGCCTATGGCAATGTAAGTCAGGATGCCCTCGACATAGCTTTCGATGCCAAAGATGTTCCGCTTAATTTGTTTAGTGATTATGCTAAACAGGAACTTGACGGTAAAGCTACCGTTACCGGTCGTGTGACGGGACCAATGGATAATCCGAATGTTATGGCTATTGTCGCATCCGACGGTGGTCATGTAGGTCGGATTCGTTTCGATAACGCCTATGCGGAAGCAACTGTAAGTAATAAATTGGTAACGGTTAACAATGGTTTTATCCAAGACGGTCACGGTTATTACAGCTTAAACGGTACTATTGATATGGGACCGTCGAAGGCTTTACAGCTACAGGCGAATGCCAATACGGTTCGTATTGAAAATATAGCCGGCATGGTTGACCCTGACTTACAGGTTACCGGTTGGCTTGATGTGCGTACAGACATAGGCGGTACTTTAGATAATCCTCAAATTCGGGGTTTTGTCCATGCCTGGGACGGTTCGGTACAGGGCAAATTATACAGTGATGTTCGTTTCGGGTTCCGTTACGCTAATGACTTCCTCGGCGTTCGTGATTTGGTAGCGCAGGCCTATGGGGCTACTTTTTATGCTGCCGGTCGTTATCAAAACGGCGGCTTAGACTTTAAGTTCTTTGGCGATACGATTTATTTACGACCATGGCTTAAAGACTATGCCGATGTGGAAGGCTATATGACGCTTGAAGGGACGCTCACCGGTACGATTGATAAGCCGATTGTACAAGGACGATTAGGTTCCAATGATGTAGTCGTTAATGACATGGCTTTGAAAAATATCTCCGGTAATGTATATGCAGACCCGACGGTAGTTCATTTGCAAAATGTGTCCTTTGAAGAAGGGGAACATGGTAAATTCAACATCGATGGCGGCATGACATTAAACGGCGAGCAACGATTATTCGGCTATGCCACCATCAGTAATGGTGAGTTGGTTAATTTCATGAAACTGGCCAAACTTGATGTGCCTGAATCGGATGGACATATTAACGGTCGTCTCGATTTAGGTGGTACACTTAAGAATCCGGATCTCCGCTTAATCGGCACTATCGATGATATCGTTATGGGCGGTAAGCCATGGGGCACTGCCAATGTGGACGTGGCTTTGCAAAACCGCAAACTAACGATTCATAAAGGAGAGTTACCAATCGGCGACGGTATGTTGGCCGCTTTGGGTACGGCTGATTTGGATGGTCAAAGTGACATTCAGATTGCGGCCAATAATGTAGCTATCGACTCCTTAATGCCGCTGTTTAAAACGTCTGTTCCGGCCTCCGGCAATATTCATTTAATTGCCAATGTGACCGGCGAAACGTTAAATCCGCATGTTGAATTATCCACAGAGTTGACAAATGCCAGTCTTAACGGCGTACAAATCGATCGCCTCTACGCCATGGCGACGATGGAGGACAAAGTTATTCATCTGCAGCAATTGGTAGGTCAACGAGGTGAGTATAAAGCGAAACTTCGCGGTGATGTACCGTTAGCCGCTTTTTATAAATCCGGTTATTTGCCACCGGGCGATAAATCGGCTATGGATTTGACCTTTGATGTAAATGAAGCGGATCTTGGCGTATTACCGCTTTTATTCCCGGCTGTTACGGAGGGGACGGGGCCGTTAAAAGGTGCCCTTCATATTACCGGTACCTATGATCAACCAATGGTTAACGGCACTCTTAGTGTGGACCATGGTTTGGTACATTTTAAAGATGTTAAAAAAGATTTATCTGATATATCGGCGCAACTTATTTTTAAAGGCAAAAGCCGAGTTAATCGGCGGTGCGTCCATGGGTAAAGGCAATGCGGGCCTTTCCGGTGAATTCAGCTGGAATGGTACAACCTTGACGAATTACGCCGGTGTTATCCAAATGAACGACCTTGAAGTGGAACATGAATTCTTCAAAGGACCGTTGAACGGTGAAGTTGGCGTTATGCTCAAAGACGGTTTACCGACGGTGGTAGGTCATCTCGATCTGGAAAATGATACCATGACGATTCCGTTATCCCTCACCAGTGAGGAAGGCGGTTCTCCGATAGGTCTTGATTTCACTGTGAATGTGGGCAAAAAAGTGCGCCTCTACAGCGGTGGTCTTTATGACTTCACCCTCGGCGGTGGGGCTCATATCGGCGGTACTACGACGGATCCGTTTATTGACGGCGAATTTCATGTCGTAGAAGGTAATTTGAAGTATCTTAACAATACGTTTAAGATTACGGAAGGTAAAACCGATTTTATACGCGGGTCCTTCTTGCCGATTTTAAGTGTCAAAGCGGAATCGCGGGTTCGTTCCTACCGTGTATATCTTGAAGTAAACGGTCCGGTGGAACAGATGGATTTAAAATTGACATCCGATCCGCATCTGGAACAACGTCAAATTGTATCGCTCTTAACATTCGGTTACAGCTCCGGCAATGACAGCAGTGTATCGTCCGATGATGTAAACGCCTTGTTTGCAGCCGGTGTACGGTCTGCTTTAATGGGTTATATTGAAGGAGCCTTCAAGGATACCTTAGGCCTGGATTTGATCAATATTACTACGGGCTCGTTGGATCCGAATGAACCGGTAAATGAAGATACAAACAGTTACTATAATATTGAAATCGGCAAATATTTATTGCCGGACTTAATGGTAACCTTTAGTACGGGTATTAATAATGATACCCAAGCTTATGGGATTATGTATGATATTAACAGCCACTATAGCGTTAACGGGTGGATGAACAGTAATGGCCATTCATACTTTGGCGGTCAGTGGACCACTCAGTTTTAATTAAGAAAGGAGGGTCGGCGTGCTTGACTCATATTTAGCGGAATTAGAGAAAATTAAATTATTGTCGCCTGAAGAAGAGCGTGCTTTATGGCAGGCATACAAAGAGCATGATGATGAGTCGGCACGTACGGCCCTTATTGAACATTATCAGCCTTGTTTTCCGTGAAGCCATGGCGTATTATCGCGTTGTACCGGATGTGATGGACTGTGTCCAGGAAGGTACGGTAGGCCTCATTGAAGCAGTGGAACGTTTTGATTATGCGAAGGGGGTAGCCTTTTCGTTATATGCGGTCCATCGCGTACGCGGGCGTATCTTGGATTACCTTCGTAAAGAAGGTAAGGGCGGCACCGTGTTAGCCGGTTCTGCCGATGATGATGAATATTGGTGGGAACAGCTTCCTGATGAAGGGCCGTCCATTGAATCGGCGGTAGAAACGAAAGCCTTTCAGCAGGTAGTGGTGGAAGCATTGGAACGTTTGCCGGGCAAAGAACGGCATGTCATGGAGCAAGTGTATTTGGCGGATCGTTCCATTGCGTCTGTAGCCGGTGAATTGGATACGAGCAACAGCTATATCCATCGTTTGCATCGCCAGGGCATTAAGCGCTTGCGGGGGATGCTCAGTCGTACGCGAAAATTCTGGAATGATTAATAAGTTCAATTAAAATTGCATTCAGAGATGAAGGTTGTAATCTGTTGCAGCAAGGTCACACAATGGCCAAGCTGAACGGTTGCAACCTTTTTTGTTTTGAAAAGCTTTTGTTCCCAGCCTCTTATTTGTTCTGGACGCTACTCATATTTTTCACCATCTAATCGATTTATTTTTGAATTGTAAGCTATCATTTCGGACGTTATAGATTTTTGTTCATTGGTTTTCTATACGAATCGTTTAAAATATAAGGACTGATTCCGGTAAAAAGGGCGAAGATTGCAATAAATTGTTAATAAATAAGCGTAAATATGATATAATAATTTCGATTAATGTGATATAAATGGTTCACAAAATCATCCTTTCTTACGAATATAAATGTATGAAAGGAGGCCGTTATGAATAAGACTGGCGACAATATGGAGAAACGAATCCGCTCCGTTAAGACTTGGCTGGATAAAGCTGAGCAGGCTTATGCGGATGATTCTGCCACTAAAGGTCAATTACAATTGATGCTGGCTCAGGCGGAGATGCAACATCTTAACGAAAAACGAGCACCCGCTTTATGGCAACGCTAGGTTATTGGTCCATTGCCGTAGGTTTGGCTTTGCTGGTGGGCGGCGGTTATTATGCGTGGCAACATCAAGGTGATGTCAAAAATACAGCACCGGTGATGGAAGAGCAGAGCCAACCGATGTCTGAAACGCCTCATAGCAATATGCCGGCCGTTTCACAAACCCCGACAAATTCTGTTGATGCACCTAATAGCACAACGAATACAACGGGCGGCACAGTCAATGCTTCAGCTGAAACAGCTACTGCTGATACGAATCAAAATGTGGAAGCGGTAACGACACAAGCGGACAATGCTGTGGCAACACCACAAGCTACGGAAGAAGCTGTTCAGACGGCAACACCTGAATCACAAACTAGCGAATCAGTAGCGGCACCGGTAATCAGTACAACTCAGATTCAAGAAGCCGTACGTGAAGGGGGACGAAGTCTGCGCGGACAAGAACAATAGAGAATCAGGATGTATAAGCTGACCATAGTTCAGTGAAAATAATGGAATGAGAACATTAAAAACATTAAAGGTATTAATAAAGCATTAAAAGCAATGTGTTTATAAATATGAAGGCATTATTTTAGGAGGATGTAGTAAATGATGAATAAGAGAGCCTATAAAAACATGTTGGCTGTAGCAGTGGTAGCCGCGTTGAGCGGTACTACCGTATGGGCTGCGGATGAAACGAGTACAGCAACTACGCAGAATTCAACTGCCGCAGTTACAGCGGTAAGTGCTCAAGACCAAGCGGCCCAAGACGCTATTACAGCGGCTCGTGGCGGGATTGAAGAAGCACAGAAATCTGACGAACAAGAAGCCAAACGTATCGAGTTGGACAATTCATCGTTAGCTACTACCGATTCAGCGGTTTTGACCGTTGCCAAAGGTGAAGGCGCCCGTTTAGAAGAACAACAGGCGGCCGGCGTACAGACGGCTATTACCACCCCGGATGCACGCTATTTCTCCAGTGTTACGGATGAACAATTACAGCCATATGAAGGCAAAGTAATGACCGGTTTTTCCATTGAAGGCTTACCGGCTGAAGTACAGGATGAATACATGGCCTTGTTAAAGAGCCATATCGGTGATACTTTAACGCCGGCGGCTATTAAAGCGGATATTTCCGCGTTAGGTTCCAGCGGCTATTTATCTGAAATCAATCCGGTAATCACCGTTGTGCCGGAAGGTGTTAAAGTTGCTTACAAAGTAACGGTTAACCCGGTTGTAAAATCCGTACAGTTCGAAGGCAATACTGTTTACAGCAATGAAATGCTTGTTAACTATTTGAACGTACAACCGAATACCGTTCTTAATACGGTTCAAGTAGGCGAACGTATCCAAGGTATCAACGCCGCTTATAACCGTGACGGTTATATTTTGGCTCGTGTTAACGATATGGCCGTTGACCAAGACGGTGTCCTTCATATTTCCATTACAGAAGGTATCGTAGAAGATATCGTGCCACATGGTAATAAAAAGACTAAAGATTATGTAATTCTTCGTGAATTCAACCAGAAAAAAGGCCAACCATTCAATAAATTCCTCGTTCGTCGTTCTGTTGAAAAAGTATACAACTTAGGTTACTTCGATGACGTTAACGTACGTTTGTTGGAAGGTTCCACACCTGACAAAGTAGTCATCGAAATCGACGTATTGGAACATAAAACAGGTACCATTACCTTAGGTGCCGGTTACTCTGATTCCGACGGTTTCGTTGGTATCGTAGAAGTTGGGGAAGATAACTTGCGCGGTACCGGTGACAAGATTAAAGTTCACTGGGAGTTCGGCGGTACGGCCGGTTATAAAAACTACTCCGTATCCTACTTGCGTCCTTGGATTGACAGCAAGGGTACATCCCTCGGCTTAACTATTTTCGACCGTGAAGATACGTATACCGACTATAACTCGGACGGGGATGAAATTTCTCAATATGTAAAAACGCAGAAAGGGATTAACGTGTCCTTAGGTCGTCAGACCGGCGAATATACCCGTGACTATGTAACCTTGGAAACCCGTAAAGACGGCTGGAAGTTTGACGAAGATGAAACAGCGGTTACAACTATGCTGAAGGTGCCGGTGAAGGTTCTGATCCGGCAAAATACGGTAGTTATACATGGAATAATGAAAAATATGACTTCAAAGGTGATAACTACATCGAAAACAACTTCGGTCGTACCAACAGCGTATCTTGGCAGAAAGTTTACGACTCCCGTGATAACATTTACGATCCTAAACGCGGTAAACGTGTATCCGCTACCGTTCAATGGGCAGGCCACGGCTTAGGCGGTGACTTCGATTACTATAAATTCACCGGTGAATATCGTAACTACAAAGCTATCGGTAACAATCAGGTAATCGCTTTCCGTGCTCGCTTAGGTTGGGCACAGGGTGATGTACCGTACAGCGCTCTCTACACCTTAGGTGGTGCCGATACGTTGCGTGGTTTTGAAGACGATCAGTTCCGCGGTAAGAAAATGTACAATGCTACCTTGGAATACCGTGTACCCATCTTCAATAAAGTAACGGGTGTACTCTTCACCGATATGGGTGATGCATGGGATGCACCGCACGTAACTTGGTACGATGATGATAAATCCTTCAATATCTCCGTCGGTGCCGGTGTTCGTATTTCCACACCAATCGGACTATCCGTCTTGACTATGGTGTAAGCAAAGATGACAACAAATTCCACTTCAGCTTTGGTGGACAGTTCTAATTATGAAACAATGGGGCTACGCGTCACCGCCGCTCTCTGTATGATGCGTCGGTGACGACAGTTGCTCAGGCTGAGCCCATTGAGTCGGTAACGGTGAGTCTTTCCGGTAGTCGCAACCGTTGCCGGCCGTTTTGGCTAAACGTATGACCGCCGCCGTGCAAACAGCGGCCGATAAGTTGTATGTAGGGACCGATACGGAAGCATTGGCAGCCGGGCAAGCGACATATCAGAAAGTAACAACCGATATTATCGATCGAATTTTATACGGTTATATGGTGGAGTCCTTGACGATTACACCGGGGGTGAACAGTCAACTTGACGTGCGCCTCAGACCGTATGGGCAGACCATTCAAGCCGTAGCTGTTACGGTGGATTACGGTAATTTAACCCCGCTTGCTCAAGAGTGGGTAGCTCGCGATATTTCCTTTGTGGAGCCGCGGATTGAACAAATCCTTTTGGGGGCGCCGCTCGACTCATTAGATTGGGCCACGGCGGTCACCAGTCAGCTGGTTCGCAATGAATTGGAAGGGGCGTTACCGGAATTTATTCCGCAAGTTGAAATCATACCGGGCGCCAAGACGAAGGTTAAAGTTTATTTAATTCCCCAAGGGGCGGTGGTCCGTCACAGCAGTACGGAAATTGCTTCAAACACATTGCCAAGTACGGTTTTCTATGCGACTAAACGCTATTATGATGAGTATTTAGTCGGCTTAGAAGGCGTGCCGGTATCATTCATTGCTCGTCATGAAGCGATTTGCTGGGAGTTATCCAACAAGGCCTCGACAATAGCAAGGCCAGTCAGCGTTTCGGTATTTCCATGAAGCCGTCGTTGCAGTTGGGGACTGATTTACTCCTCAAGATTCAAGTCGATTCATCGCGCTATATTGTACGTGCTGAAGGATACTTGGATATGGGGACGGAAACGGATCACAATGTAGGTATTAAGTTATTTACCGGCATTAAGCAAGGCAAGGGAGATTGGTATTTGGAAACAAATTTCTTCCCCGATGATTATAAATGGGCGTTTTATCCGTCCTATGCGTATCACTTTACGCAAGATACTACCTTGGCTTACCAATATAACTTGTCCGATAAATATAGTCGTGTGTGGCTCCGCCAGGATATCGGCAGTCGTTGGCATGTGAGAGCTCAGCGAGATTTTGAAATCAAGCGTAATGAGTTCGGTTTAGCCTATGATTTGAATAATTATTTGACCTTGGAATACGTGGTCAATGATGACGATAATTGGTTACGCCTGATCGGCTATATTTAATGTTAAAATAAGAATCTTGACATATAAAGTTTAAGTCGATTATGCATAGATTTTTTCAAAAAAAGAAAGAAGGTATATTACCTATGATGCGGTTAATTAATAACCAAAAGAACAAGAAGTTTGTATCCTTATTTGTTGCCGTTATATTCCTCTTAGGTATCGGCGCCATCGCGTACACACAAATGGCTACGCCAACCATTGCATCCGATGCGGACAGCAACATTGGCGTTATCGATACGACTAAAGTATTGAATGCCGCTTCACCGGCAGTCATTGAAGCCAATAAAGAATTGGATGATTATAAGAAACAGTTAAGCGATGAATTTAATACTAAATCCGCTAATATGGACGATAACCAAAAAGCAGCACTTGCTTCTGAATACCAAGGCAAAGTTCAGGATAAAATGATGGAAATCCAGAAGAAAATTCAGAGTCAGGTAAGTGATGCGTCCAAAGCTGTTGCCGATGCTAAAGGTTTATCCATTGTTATGGATAAACGTACTGTTTTATACGGCGGTGTAGATATTACCGACCAGGTACAGCGTAAATTGAGCGGTAACTCTGATGCTACCGATTCAAGCAGCCAGAAATAATCGGACAGATGATTCGTTTGTTGAATAGAGAGGAGGCGGTACAATGAAGCCGCAGTATCGTTGGATTTCTGTTGTTGTCGTTGTAATTGCCGCCTTACTCGCGGGCTTGTTTATTCATAATCGTTTGGATGATAAAAAAACGACTTCAACTCCTAATATGCCGAAAATCGGCATTGTTAAAATGGAAAAGGTCATCAAATTTAACCCATCCTATGATGAATATACGCAAGCTAAAAAAGAATTAGATGATTTGCAGGCTCAATATAAAAATGAGCAGCAAAGCTTAACGCAAAAATCGCAGCAACAGTCTTTAGCACTTCAGCCTTAGGCTCCGACAAGGAAATCACCGATTTACTGAATACGGAATTAATTACTAAGGTAAAAGCTAAAGAACAGGAACTGAATGTAGCTTATCAAAAACAGCGTATCGCTTTAATCAATAAGTATCGCGGTGAAGTTAAAACGGAAATGACCGAAGCGGATTTAACGAATTGTTAATTTGCAATTGGAATTAAGTGCCAATACGGCACCTATAGCAGTAACGGAAGAACAAAAAACGGCTATTGAAGCTGAACGGGCTGCCAAAGAGAAAGAGTTACAAGAACTCTTGGCATCGCGCAGTCAATCCGTACAGGGGAATTTGCAAGATTTAGAGCAGAAGGTCGATGCCGAGTTGGCACCGATTCGTGCGTCCGGTCAAAAAGAACTGGATGACTATGCGGCTAATCTTCAAAAAGAATTACTCGCCCGTCGTGATATAATGGTAAAAGCTAAAGCGGAATCTATTATGGCAACCAATAATCTGCCAAATCCGGTAGAGTGGAATACGGCCTGGGATTCACGCATGAAAGCAAAACAAAGTGAAGTAGAAGCCTTCATGACGCCATTTTGGAAGATGTACGCATGCGCGCCATGGTGGTGGCAAAGGAAAAGAACCTCGATTTAATAGTTATTGATGAAGTTTCAAATGTTAATGCAACTGATGTGACCGATGCTATTATTGCATCCTATTCGGTTGCTCAATAAAAGGAGTTTTTTACAATGAATAAGAATGTAAAACGTATTTTGGCCGGTTTAACTATGATGGTATCCGTAGGCTTAGTTGCCGGTTGCGGTACTACTGAACAGGTTGGTTATGTAGATATGCAAAAAATCATGACTGACAGCCAAAAAGGTCAGGATACGAATAATAAATTACAGGCTAAATTTACTGAAATTAATGCTCGTTTAGCTCAGGATCAAAGTGCCGGTCAAGATGCCAACACTATGATGCAGAATCAACAGAAAGCTCAGCAGGAATTCCAGGCTTATCAGCAGGCTATGATTAATGATTTCCGCAACGCTGTAGATACGAATGTACAGGCTATTGCGAAAGAAAAAAATATTACTGCCGTAGTTGAAAAGAATGCTTTAATCAGCGGTGGCGTTGATTTGACTGAAGAAGTATTGAACAAAATGGGTAAAGCGGCTAATGCAAGCGATGCCAATGCCAATCAGGCAGCGAGTGGTGACGCTAACGCACAGAGCACAGCAACATCCGGCAGCACTGAAAGTAACAAATAATAACGATTAATTCGATCAGCGAGAGGAGACTTTCACGGTGAAGTATACAGTTGAGGAACTGGCAAAGAGTGTAGAAGGTAAAGTAGTAGGTGACGGCAGCGTTGAGATTACGGAAACCCGTGGTCTCGATCAAGCGGCACCGCAGGCAATTTCATTTGCCATAGGCGAATATTGTGAACATGTAGGGCAAAGCAAAGCAGGCGCTGTCATTGTAGAAGCACCGTTGGCCGATGTGAGCATTCCTCAAATTGTAGTTCATAATGCTAAGGCCGCTTTTGCACAGATTTTACAGATTTTCCATCCGCCGGTAGTATTTCCTACCGGTATTCATGAAACAGCGATTATCGGCAACAATGTAACATTAGGCAAGAATGTTACGGTAGGACCATACTGCATTATTTATGATAATGCGGTTATCGGTGACAATGTAGTATTACATCCTTATGTTTACGTAGGTCATAATGTACGCATTGGCGACGACTCTACTTTATACAGCGGTGCCATTGTTCATGAAAATTGTATTTTAGGTAAACGCGTAATTCTTAGAGCTAAAGCCGTTATTGGCGGTGAAGGCTTCGGTTTTGCTACCGAAGCGGGGAAACATACGCATATCCCGCAAGTTGGCAATGTAATCCTTGAAGATGATGTGGAAGTAGGCTCTTGTTCCTGTATTGATAATGCAACTATGGGTTCCACCTTGGTAAGAAGAGGCACTAAGATTGACAATTTGGTGCATTTAGGGCACAATGTTGAAATCGGTGAAGATTGCTTCCTCATTGCGCAGGTTGGGATTGCAGGCAGTACTAAATGCGGCAATCATGTAATTTTTGCCGGTCAGACCGGTTGTACCGGTCACATCACCATCGGTGACAATGTTACCTTTGCAGGGAAGACAGGCATTGTCGGTAATGTTTCGGCCAATGGGACCTATGCCGCTATCCGCATCGACCTCATAAGGAATGGCTTAAATTGGCTGCTTATGAAAATCGTTTGCCGGATATGGCCAAAACAATTAAGCGTTTAGAAAAAGAACTGGCTGCCTTAAAAGAAGAATTGGCGGCGAAATAGGAGAGTATATGTATAGGTTTATGAAGCTCTTTAGTGCTTTTATCTGTATGATGCCTCATAGTATACAATATGGTATCGGCTATTTGCTGGGCGAGATTTTTTGGCTGTTTTTACCGCCGAACGCCGCAATTGGCTATAGGGCAGATTTTATTCTGCAATATTACAGACGATCCTAAAGAAGCAAGACGAATAGCTAAAAAGAGTACAACCCGCTTCGGACGTATGATTATCGATGTATTGCGTTATCCGGAAATTAAGGATGGCAAATATAAAGAAATGTTCGAATGGGTTGACCGTGAATATTTGGATGATGCCCAAGAAGGCGGTAAGGGAGCTGTGCTCATGGCGATTCACAGCAGCAACTGGGAACTTCTGGGCGGTATTTTAGCATCCGAAGGCTATCCGTTAATATCGGTTGCCATGAGACAAAATGGGGACGCCGATAAATTTATCAATGAATATAGAGCGCTCATGCATCAGCATGTGACGTATAAAACCGGTGTACGCGAAATGATCAGAGAGCTTCAAAAAGGCTCTATGATTGGTCTTATTATGGACCAGGATCCGGCTGCCAAGGGCAATTGGTGCCGTTCTTCGGCTATGAAACCTTGACCCCGGTAGGACCGGCCGTAATGGGTCGTATGCAAGATGTTCCGATTATACCGGTAACCATTCGCTACGATGAATTTGAAGAAAAATACATCGTTACCGCCCATCCGCCGTTCTATGCGGAGCATACGGATGACAAAAAACGAGACACCGCAGTTACGTTGACTCGTTTAAATGAATGGATTGAAGACTATATCAGACGCTATCCGGAAGACTGGTTCTGGCTTCACAATCGTTGGAAGTGGACACGCCGTTATTATGCAGGTAAAATGGAAGTACCACCGGATCCAATGAAGGACTGAGACCATACTTGCCATGTCTTTTGAGAATAGTATATAATAAAAGACAGTGTATTGAAGAGTGACCTTTCGCAATGTATGTGCAATCGAATAGTAGGGTCACTCTTATCGTTCCCAGGTTATGACAAGGAAAGGAGGAGTCTGATGGTACTTAAGCAAAAGACCCTCGTTAAAGAAATTGCCTATGAAGGCACAGGACTCCATAGCGGTCTGCCGGTGACCATGACATTACGTCCGGCAACAGCTGATACAGGGATTGTGTTTGTGCGCACTGATTTACCGGGGAATCCTTCAGTTAAAGCAACTCCGGCCAATGTTACCAATACAAACCGGGCTACCACCTTGGAATCGGGTGAAGCCAAAGTATTTACGGTAGAACATTTATTGGCGGCTTTTTATGGATTGGGCATAGATAATTGCTATGTAGAATTGAATTCGCCGGAACCACCGATTGGTGACGGCAGTGCAGCTGTGTTTGTAGATTTGATGCAAACCGCAGGGGTTAAAGAATTGGCTGCGGAGCGTAAGGTATATGCAGTAAAACAGGCTCATACTGTATATGACGGCGATCGTTATATTTTAATCGTACCTTATGATGGTTTACGTGTAACTTTTACTTCGGTCAACAATCATCCGCTACTGGGGACACAACAGGTGGATATTGACATAAATTCTGACGTGTTTGTCAGTGAAATCTCACCGGCGCGAACTATCGGTTTTATGAGTGAATTAAAACAGTTGCAAGCAATGGGACTCGCTAAGGGCGGCAATGTGGATAATGTTTTGGTTTATGATGATACCAAATGTTTATCGGTGCCGCGTTTTGATGATGAATTGGTTCGACACAAAATATTGGACATTCTTGGGGATTTATTCCTCCTCGGACCGATTAAGGGACATATTATTGCGTTGAAGTCCAGTCATGAATTGAATTCCCGTTTGGCCCGTGAAATTTTGCAAGAAATGAAGGAGGATTAAGATGATTCTTACAGTTGAAGACATTATGGAAATTTTACCGCATCGATACCCACTATTATTGGTTGATCGTATTATTGAATTGGAACCTATGAAGCGTGCCGTAGGCATTAAAAATGCTACAATGAATGAATTGTTCTTCCAAGGTCATTTCCCGGGAAACCCGGTAATGCCCGGCGTATTGTTAACGGAAGCGATCGCTCAAGTTGGCGGCATTGCCCTTCTGTATCCGGAAGAAAACCGTGGTCTTACACCTATGTTTACAGGCATTGATAAAGTACGTTTCCGTCATCCTGTAAAACCGGGCGACCAAGTTCGCATGGAAGCGGATGTTGTAAAAATTAAAGGCATGATGGGTAAGGTAGAAGGCAGAGCCTACGTTGGCGATAAATTGGTAGCCAGTGGCGAGTACATGTTTGCACTTGTAAAGAAGTAAAACTTTAAAAACTCGAGATAAAATGTGATAAAAGCATATTTTCTCATAATTATTATAAAATTTCTCTGTTCCTGATTGTAAAACTTTCTAAAATGAAAGTTCACTAATTTAAGTTTATTACGATTATGTTATTAATAAAGCAACATTTAGCGTAATAGTCGCAATCTCAACAGAGCAAGGAGTGACATAGATGATAGTAGTAGGCATGGAGAATGCTACCTCTAATATACATAGCACCGCGGTGGTACATCCGGACGCTAAGATTGGCCAAGGGGTAATTATCGGCCCCGGTGCCGTAATCGGTGAAAATGTATCCATCGGAGACGGAACCAAAATCGGTGCCAATGTAGTCGTAGGCGGTTGGACTACCATTGGACAACGTTGTGAACTTTACCCGGGGTCGGCTGTAGGGTTAGAACCTCAAGATCTAAAGTTTAAAGGTGAAAAGAGCTTTTGCAATATTGGTGATGAAACAGTCATTCGTGAATGCGTTACCATCAGTCGTGCTACCGGTGAAGGTGAAGAAACTCGCATAGGCAATAACTGCCTATTCCAGGCATGCACTCATGTTGCCCATAACTGCATCGTAGGCAACAATGTAATTATGAGTAACTGTGCCGGTCTCGCCGGTCATGTTATCGTCGAAGATCGAGTAGTTATCGGCGGTATTGCGGGCATTCATCAGTTTGTAAAAATCGGTCGTAACGCCATGGTCGGCGGTATGGCTAAAGTAGTGCAGGATATTCCGCCTTACGTAATTGCCGACGGCCAGCCGGCTCGTGTAATCGGCCTTAATTCCGTAGGTTTATCCCGTGCCGGAATTTCTGAAGAAGTACGCCATGATTTGAAACAGGCATTCCGCATCATTTATCGCTCCGGTTTTAGCTTATCCAGAGCGATTGAAGAAATGGAAATGCAATTAAACTCTTCCGTAGAAATTGAGAACTTATTGCGTTTCTTGCGCAATGCAGACCGTGGCATTATGCGTCTTCGCCGCGATTAAAAAGTAAGAGTCTTGCCTTGACGGGTCAAAAGAGTGGTTTGACCCTGAAAGGGAAGGCTCTTTTTGTTCAAAAATGAGGTAAAATTTGATATAATATTATATATTATGTCTTTAAATACAAAGAACTGGGAGGAAACGATGGCAAAAGTCGGATTACTGGCCGGCGTAGGTAAATTGCCGGTGGAATTTTTACGAGCAGCGCAATCGGAAGGCTATGAAGTAGTCGTTATTGCTGTTATTCCCGACACGGAACCTGAGCTAAAAGCGGAAGCTGATGCATTCTATGAAATCAATGTGGCAAAGATAGATAAAATTTTTAAAACACTTCATAAAGAAGGCATCACGGAAGTGACCATGCTCGGCAAAGTAACCAAAGAGATTTTATTTAAAGGGTTGGTTATGCCTGATTTGCGGACCATTAAGTTACTCACTAAACTTCGCAATCGCAAGGATGACACGATTATGCTGACTATCGTGGAGGAACTGGCTAAAGAAGGTATTCAGGTGGTGGACCAAACCGTTTATATGAAACCTCTTATGCCTAAGGCGGGTGTCTTGACGAAGGCTAAACCGTCCAAAGAACAAATGGCCGATATCCTCTTCGGTTTTGATGTGGCCAAACAAATGGGCGGACTCGACATCGGTCAAACCGTTGTGGTCAAAGATATGGCTGTTATGGCCATTGAAGCGATTGAAGGGACCGATGCATGCATTAAGCGCGGCGGTGCTTTAGGGCGTGGCAATGCGGTTGTGGTTAAAACAGCCAAACCACGACAGGATGTGCGTTTTGACGTGCCCGCTGTGGGCCTTACAACGATTCAATCTATGCTGGATAGTGATTGCAAAATTCTTGCTATGGAAGCGGAGCGTACTATCTTTGTAGAGCAGGCCGAAGTTATTAAATTGGCTAACGAAAAAGGCCTTATTATCTGTGCCGTTGACGGTCCGGAAGAAGAATAATTCTGATAAAGAATGGGTTGCATTTCATAGGGCAAAAGCCTTTGAAGTGCATTTTGATAAAGCGTAATTACTATCTTGGAGGTTCTGATGAAAGTCATGTTTTCCGCCGGAGAAGCATCGGGCGATACGCATGCGGCCAGTGTTGCCGGCGCGTTAAAAACCTTATATCCCGAGGTAACCATGCTTGGCATGGGCGGTTCGCGCATGGCTGCTGCGGGCGTTAATATTGTGTACGATATTAAACAGCTCGGCTACATCGGCATCGTGGAAATTGTTAAGGCATTGCCTTCTTTTTTCAAACTGAGAGCCTATTTAAAAGATATTATGATGCGGGAAAAGCCGGATGTTTTGGTTTGTGTCGATTATCCCGGCTTTAATATGAAACTGGCTAAAGTCGCTCATGACCTGGGGATTCCCGTTGTCTATTATATTGCCCCTACTATATGGGCCTGGCATCGCAGTCGCGGCAAGGATATTGCCAAGACGGTGACCAAAGTGGCGTCCATATTTCCTTTTGAAGCGGCGGCGTATCGTGAATTCGGCGTAGATGTGGAATTTGTGGGCAATCCGTTGGTGGATATTGTGAAACCGACTATGACGAAGGCTGAAGCGATGACCTGTTTCCATATGGATCCTGACACTAAGCGGGTGTTGCTCATGCCCGGAAGCCGTAAGCAGGAAGTGTTGGGACTCCTCGACCGTATGCTTAAAGGGGCGGAAATTGTCATGCAAAAACATAGCAATTTGGCTTTTTACTTGCCGCGAGCGCATACGATTGATAAAGAAGAATTAGAAGCTATTGTTACTAACTATAAGGTGCCCGTTACAATTACAGAAGACCATACCTATGATTTAATGCAAAGCTGTGATGTGTGTCTCGCTGCATCAGGAACGGCCACGCTGGAGACTGCGTTGATGGGTTTACCCACAATTTTATTGTACCGTCTGTCGCCGGTTACCTTTATGTTAGGCAAACTATTGGTGAATTTAACCCATGTGGGCTTGCCGAATATTGTGGCGGGGCGCGAAGTGATTCCCGAATTATTGCAAGGCAGGTAACTCCTGTGAATATTGCTAAGGAATTGACCTCTTTATTGGAGGATTCAGTTAGACGAAATACCATGATTGATGATTTGCATGCCGTTAAAGAAGCCTTAGGCGGTGAAGGTGCGGTTAAGCGTGTAGCTCAAGTGGTAGCTAATGTGGCCGGCGCTGCTAACAGCTCAAATTACGGCGACACTGACAGTGCCAATATTAGCGCACCCGACGGCGATATTGACCATGCGAAGGTCAGTGTCGATGAGAGTACCCCTGGTGATGCAAATTAATGGTTCCGGAGGATATGAATGGGAAGTTATAAACGATTATTAGTATATATTAAACCGTATATCGGACGTTTGATTTTCGGTTTAATTTGTATGATTATAGCGGCAGCCGCTTATTTAGTGGTGCCTTGGCTCATCAAAAATGTAGTGGATGATGTGCTGCAGGCGAAAGATATGCAGATGTTAAATCTCATCGTGGTTGCCATTTTGTTGGTCTTTCTGGTGCGCGGTTTTGCCACTTACGGTCAGACCTATACCATGAGTTATGTAGGACAACGAGTTATCATCGATATTCGTGAAGCCTTGTTTAAAAAGTTACAGCGCCTCGATCAGGCTTATTTTGATCACCGTAAAACGGGCGTAGTCATGAGTAATTTAACCAATGACGTTGGTGCTTTGCAGACGGCCATCGTCGATAATTTGATTTCTTTCATCACGGAAGGGGTTACCTTAATCGGGTCCTTGGTTTCTATGATTCTTATAGATTGGAAGTTAACCTTGGTAACCTTCATTATCGTACCGGTCGTGCTTGGCCTTATCAATGTTTTCGGTAAGCGCCTTCGCTTGGCCGGTCATGATGTGCAGGGCCGTATTGCGGATATTACATCCCTTTTGCAGGAAGTCATTTCCGGTATTCGCGTAGTTCGCTCCTTTGCTCGTGAAGATTATGAAGTCGTGCGTTTTGAGAAGGAAAATAAGCGTAACTTTTTGGCCGCTATGAAAGCCACTAAGTTATCCGCCTTATTGAGCCCGCTCGTTGAATTTTCCGCTGCCATTGCGGTAACGGTCATTCTCTGGTATGGCGGTTATAATGTAGTAACAGGCGCTATTTCCGCCGGTTCGTTAATCGCTTTCTTAATCTACGCGATTAACTTGTCGAATCCGGTAAAACGTCTCAGCCAAGTATACGGCAATATTCAAAAAGCCATGGCTGCAGGCGACCGTGTTTTCGAAATTTTGGACACCGAGCCACAGGTTAAGGAAAAGCCGAATGCGATTGCCTTACCGGAACTCGCCGGTCAAGTTGAATTTGACCACGTGTCATTCTCTTATGACGGTGAAAAACCGGCTTTAACGGATGTATCCATCACCGTACCGGCCGGTCGTGTTGTTGCCATTGTAGGCCCATCCGGCGCCGGCAAGACGACCATTGCCAATTTGTTGCCGCGTTTTTATGATGTAACCGCGGGGGCACTTCGCATTGACGGTGTGGATGTGCGCGACGTAACCTTTAACTCCTTGCGTGAACAGGTAGCTTGGTGCCGCAGGAAACGATGTTATTTAACGCCACAATTCGCGATAATATCTTATACGGTCGTTTAGACGGTACGGAAGAGGAAGTGTATGCCGCAGCGAAAGCGGCTAACGCCCTCGAATTTATCGAAAAATTACCGCACGGTTTTGACACTTTGGTAGGGGAGCGGGGCAGCTCCTTATCCGGCGGTCAGCGTCAACGAATTGCCATTGCCCGAGCTATTTTGAAAAATCCGAAAATCTTGATTTTGGACGAAGCTACATCTGCTCTTGATACGGAAAGTGAAAAATCGTGCAGGAAGCGTTGGAACGATTGATGAAAGGCCGTACGGCGTTCGTTATTGCTCATCGTCTCAGCACCATCAAGAATGCGGATCAGATTATTGTATTGCGTCAGGGACATATTGAAGAAGTGGGAACCCATGAAGAGCTCCTCGCTCAAAATGGTCTCTATCAACATTTATATTCCGTGCAATTTGCAAGTAAAGGACAGTAAGGATGTATTGGGTATACAACGTATTACTAATTATATATTGGATTGGTTTGATACCGGTCATCCTCTATCGACTGGCGTTTGAAGAAGGTTTCTATGAGCGTATTCGGCAGAGTGCCGGTTTTATGCCCGATTCATTGATGCGCAAAATCGAAGGCCGTCGTGCTATTTGGGTGCATGCCGCATCGGTAGGTGAAATTGTGGCAACCAGTCCCATTGTAAAAGATATTAAAATGAAATTTCCGGAAGCAGTCGTAGTCGTATCGGTGGTTACCGCCACCGGCCATGCTATGGCACATCGCATCATTCCGGAAGCGGAAGGGATTATTTTCTTTCCGCTGGATTTGCCGTTTTTGACGCGTCGTATTTTGGATATCATTAAACCGATTACGATTTTACTCGTAGAAACGGAAATCTGGCCGAACTTCTTGCGCATTGCGGAAGATGAAAAAATTCCGGTTATGATGGTAAACGGTCGCATCAGCGATCGCAGTATGAAGCGGTACTGGATGATTCGTTCCTTTACGAAAGAAATGCTGGCGTCCATTCAATACTTCTGCATGCAGTCTAAATTGGATGCGGAATATATCGAATATCTCGGCGCCGCCAAAGATCGCATTACCGTAACCGGTAATACGAAGTACGACCAGACATATGCTCAGGTGACAGACGAAGAGAAAAAAGAACCTCCAAGATGAATTCGGCTTTGGCCGTAACCATCCGATTATCGTAGCCGGCAGTACGCATCGCGGTGAGGAAGATGCTGTTTTGACGGCCTTTAATGAGATTTTAAAGGTATATCCGGAAGCTCGTTTACTCATTGCGCCTCGTGAAATTATGCGCGGCAATGACGTCAAAAGTTTAGCTGAAAAGTATGGTCTCAAGGCGATTTGTCGCAGTGTCATGACCGGACCGGTTCATGAGAAAACGCCGGTGGTGGTACTCGATACAATCGGTGAATTGGGTAGGCTTTACAGCTTAGGTGATATTATATTTGTAGGCGGTTCCTTAGTTCGCACCGGGGGTCATAACATTTTAGAACCGGCGGCTCACGGCAAACCGATTTTGGTAGGGCCGCATATGTTTAACTTTAAAGAAATTTACTCACTCTTAAGCTCAAGAGATGCATGTCTTATGGTTAAAGATGGCAAAGAATTGACCGATACGATGCTCGAACTTTGCCGCCATAAGGAACGTCGCGAAGCGATGGGGCGGAACTGTTTGGAGATTGTTTATGAAAACCGCGGTGCCACCCAGCGCAATACGGAAGAGTTACGTAAATTATTTGAAAACTATCACATCATTCCGTAACTTGGACTAAATTGTAAAGTTACGGCAAAGGAGGTAAGAGCTCATGAAAGGGGAACAACTGTTTAAAAAGTTGGTGAGCGGTCGGGCAAAAGGGCCGTTGGCAGACGTTGCCAGAGGCGGCCTCGGTTTGTTAAGTATGGTATATGCGCAAGGGGCGACCTATCGCAACCAGAAATTTGATAAGCTCCAAGGCGTTACCAGGGCTAGCGTGCCGGTAATCAGCGTTGGCAATATTACGGCCGGCGGTACCGGTAAGACACCGATGGTGCGCTATATTTGCCAATATTTAGAATCGCTTAATATGGCACCGGCTGTACTGAGTCGAGGCTATCGGCCGAGGATAATCAGGATACAATCATTGTATCGCGCTGCGGTCGCTTGGAAGTTACCCCTGCCGTGAGTGGTGATGAAGCTTGGCTCTTAGGTAAAGGCTGGGACATACCAGTGTGGTTATCGGTCGTGAGCGTGCAGCGTCTGCCCAAGTAGCGACAGCAACGCTCGGTAGTGATATACTTGTATTAGATGATGGTTTTCAGCATCGCAAGTTGGCTCGTGATTTAGATATCGTGCTCATTGATGCGGCTAATCCGTTCGGCTATGACCACGTATTACCGCGCGGTCTTTTACGGGAACCGTTGGACGGTTTGCGTCGTGCCGATGTATTCGTTTTGACTAAGACGGATCAGGTACCGGCAGATATTCTATTCGGTATTAAACATCGCCTCGGGCAGTTGGCACCGAACATTCCGATTGTTGAAACCATTCATAAGCCGTTGGGCATGCAAACTTTGGATTCTTGGGAGCGCAATGAAGAAGCGCAAGCTTCACTCGTAGTGTCTCACAAGTTTTTAACGGTGAGCGGTATCGGTCGGCCCGAATCATTTCAGCACACTGTAAACAGTCTTGGCTATGAAGTCATTGACAGTTTGGACTTTGGCGATCATCATGAATATACTACCGATGATGTGGTTAAAATGTGGTGTACCGCTTTTGCCAAAGGTGCTACAGCCATTGTGACGACCGAAAAAGATGCGGTTAAATTAAGTCAAATGCAAGCCGTACATGATTTGAAGATACCTGTATATGTAATCCCTATCGGTATTGAATTTATCAAAGGGGAAGAAGAGTTTAAGGCCTGTATTAAAGGCGTAGGAAAGAAGGATACTTTATGAAAATAGCTTGTGTCATTCCCGCACGATATGCGTCGACCCGTTTACCCGGTAAGCCATTGGCGGATATTGCGGGCAAACCGATGATTCAGCGCGTCTATGAGCAAGTATCGAAGGCTGCAGTGCCTGATGAAGTCATTGTGGCTACGGACGATCAGCGTGTATTTGATGCTGTTGCGGGCTTTGGCGGCACGGCTATTATGACGAAGGCCAATCATTTGACCGGTACCGATCGCTTGGCGGAAGTGGCTGAAGCGAGACCCGATATTGATGTAATTATCAATGTTCAGGCGATGAACCTTTGATTGCGCCGGATTTAATCGATAGTTTGGGAGATTTATTCCGTCATGACGGTGAGTTTAAAATGGCGACCGTAGGCGCTCCTTTAGGGGAAGCAGAATATAATGAGCCGTCAGCCGTAAAGGTTATTTGTAATTTAAAAGGCCAGGCTATGTATTTTTCCCGCTCGTTGATTCCTTACCCGCGCAATGCGTTTGTGAATGCACCGTTAAAGCATATCGGCATTTATGCGTATACCCGAGATTTTCTCCTGGAATTCGCGAAGATGGAGCCAACGCCTGCAGAACTTACAGAGTCATTGGAGCAACTGCGTGCTTTAGAAAATGGCATTGCTATTCAAGTTATAAAAACCGAGGCTCGTTTTATCGGTGTCGATACGCCGGAAGATTTGGCTGCTGTTAATGAAATTTTTAAAAAACAGGCTTGTAAGAGCAAATATATCGGTTTTTCCATAAAAATTTTAAATTTGAAGTGTATTATATAAGGAGATATTCATGAAAGAAGTTAAAGTAGGCAACTTAACCCTTGGTGGTGGTAAAGGTCTTTTCCTAATGGCCGGTCCTTGTGTAATTGAAGATCCGGAACGCACGCTCAATATTGGTCGTCGTGCCAAAGAAATCTGTGAACGCGTAGGCATTCCTTATATCTTTAAGGCTTCCTTCGATAAAGCCAATCGTTCCAGCTTTAATTCTTTCCGCGGACCCGGTCTTGTAGAAGGTCTTAAAATTTTAGCTCATATTAAAAAAGAATTACAGGTTCCGGTTATCAGCGATATCCATTCCATTGAACAGATTGAACCGGCCGCTGAAGTACTCGACGTATTGCAGATTCCGGCGTTCTTATGCCGTCAGACCGATCTCGTATACGGCGCGGCTAAAACCGGTAAAGCTATCAGCATCAAAAAAGGTCAGTTCTTGGCGCCTAAGGATATGAGCAATGTTGTTAAAAAAGTAGAAGAAGCAGGTAATCCTAACTTGTTCTTAACGGAACGCGGTGCCAGCTTTGGTTACAATAACTTGGTAGTGGATATGCGCTCCTTCCCAATCATGCGCAGCTTCGGTTATCCGGTAGTTTTCGATGCTACGCACAGCGTGCAGTTACCGGGCGGTGCGGGCACCAGTTCCTCCGGTCAGCGTGAGTTCGTGCCTAACTTGGCGAGAGCCGCTGCCGCGCCGGCGTTGACGGTTTCTTCATGGAAGTTCATGATAATCCGGAAGAGGCTTTGTCCGATGGCCCTAACATGGTTCGTTTGGACGATTTGGAAGCAATGTTACGTGATTTAGTAGCCATTGACAAAATTGTTAAAGGCTAATTGAAGAATACGAATAGAGGGGATGGAACATCCATGAACGTTTTGGAGCAAGCGGCTCAAGTGCTTCATGAAGAAGCTCAAGCCATTGAAAAATTAATCACAACTTTAGACGGTAATTTCATCGATGCGGTGAATATGATTTTAAATTCCCATGGTCGCGTGGTTTGTACGGGTATGGGTAAATCCGGTCACATTGCCCGTAAAGTAGCGGCTACTTTGGCCTCTACGGGCACGCCGGCGTTATTTTTACATCCCGGTGAAGGTGTGCACGGAGACCTTGGTATGGTTACGTCGGAAGACATCGTGCTGGCCTTTTCCAATAGCGGTGAAACCGGTGAAGTGATTAGTTTATTGCCTTCATTACGTCGTATCGGGGCGAAGTTAATCAGTGTAGTAGGGAAACATAATTCGACCTTTAGCCAAGAATTCGGATATCGTATTGTTGGTTGAAGTAGAAAAAGAAGCTTGCCCTTTGGGGTTGGCACCGACTACCAGTACGACGGTAGCCCTCGCTTTAGGCGACGCCTTGGCGGTATGTTTGTTGGATCGTCATAAATTTACACCGGAAAACTTTGCCATTTTCCATCCGGGCGGATCTTTGGGACGCAAATTACTCTTAACGGTTGAAAATATTATGCACAGCGGTGAAGATAATCCGGTGGTTCATAAAGGGGCCAGTGTGCGCGATGCTTTATTCGTAATGACGGAAAAAGGTCTTGGCGCTACCAATGTGGTCGATGAAGAAGGTCACTTAATCGGTCTCGTTACGGACGGCGACATTCGACGTGGTCTCGATGCGGGCAGTAATTTCTTGGAATGGCCCGTAGAAGACATGATGACGGCCATGCCGCGCACGATTACGAAAGATAAACTGGCTGCCGAAGCACTCCATTTGATGGAAAAAAATCAACCGCGCCCAATCACGGTGTTGCCGGTAGTTAATGATAAGAAAGAATGTTTGGGAATTGTACATATTACAGACTTATTGCGTCGAGGTATTGTATAATGAAAGTGCGCTGTTTGATCTTAGATGTGGACGGCGTCATGACCGAAGGCGGTATCATTTATACCGCCACCGGTGATGAAATAAAAGTGTTCAATGCACAGGACGGACTGGGCCTTGCCTTAGCCCGTCGCGGCGGCTTGAAGTTGGCCGTTATTACGGGGCGCTACTCCAAGATGGTAGAGCGCCGCACTGAAGAATTAAAGTTCGATTTTGTTCGTATGGCCTGCCATAATAAGACGGCGGCCATTAAAGAACTGGCCGAAGGGTTAGGTATCTCTACGGCTGAAAACAAAAAAAAATGGCCTATATGGGCGATGATTTAAATGATTTGGGAGCTCTTACCACGGTAGGGTATCCCATGGCACCGGCTAACGGTGTAGCGGAAGTAAAAGCGATTGCTAAGTTTACGGCTTCTAAAGCGGGCGGTCATGGGGCCATTCGTGAAGCCATTGAGCATATTTTTAAAGAATCAGGTCGTTGGGACGAATTGGTTGAAGATTATAAGAATGAAATATATAGTCAAGGTCAATAGCGAAAGGAGGTACGTACGGTATGTCAAATGAATGGCAATATAAACTGTTAAAAGGCTTAAGCGCATTGACTTGTAAGTTGTCGTATCGCACGATACTTTGTATAGGGGCAGGCTTAGGCCCTTTATACTCGCTGTTTGCTAAAAAACAAATTAAACGTGGCATTTATAATGTCATGAAGGGCATGAATGTTTCAGAAAAAGAAGCGGAACAAATTCTCTGTGAATTATTTAAGAATTTGGGCCGTTCCGCACTGGAAATTTTATATATGCCAAACTTAACGAAGGAATTTATTGCCGAGCATGTAGAAATGCACGGTATGGAATATTTAGATAAAGCATTGGCCGAGAAACGAGGCGTTGTTATTTTGACGGCCCATGTAGGCAACTGGGAATGGATGGGCGCAGCGTTGGCTGCCAGCGGTTATCCGTCCACAACCATTGTTAAGAAACAGCCAAATGCACAAGTTACACGATTGCTTAATGAATATCGTGAAATGGTAGGGCTTGAAGTATTTGCTCGCGGCGGTTCCGAAATGATTCGTGCCGTAAAAGCGATGAAACAAAAGAAACTCTTAGGTTTCTTGGCGGACCAGGATGGTTATATTCAGGGATTACCGGTTGAATTTTTGGGACAGGAATCATCGGCTGTAACAGGTCCGGCAACCTTTGCCCAGAAATTTAAAGCCCCCGTAGTACCTGTATTTACGCACCGTAAGCCGGATGGGGTAGGCCATGTAGTGGAAATACTGCCGCCGCTTTACTATGAAGATACGGGGAATGAAGAAGAAGATATTTACCGCTTGACGGAAGCCACCGTACGGGTTACGGAAGATTTTATCAGACAGCATCCTACCGAATGGTTATGGTTCCAGCATCGTTGGAATACTAAACTAAATGAAATAGTGGATATTGAGGCAAAACTGAAGGTGAGGGACGCAGTTCATGCTAAAAAATAAGAAGACGATTTTAGTCATAGCCATCGTACTTGCACTGGTAGGGGTGTTTATCTGGATATTACTAAGCGGTGAGGCGGAAACGAAAACGGATCCGACGCAACCGACGGGGAATCTAGTGACATTTGACGGATCGACCATCACAGAAGAACAAAACGGTAAAACTGCTTGGTCCGTTTCGGCGGAACAGATTAAAGTGAATCCGAAGACTAAGGAGATTTACCTGACAAATATGAAGGGAACATTTTATGATGGTGATAAAACACTCGTTGTAACGGCACCGCGCGGTTACATGTCGGGGGACCATAATAAAATGCAATTGGCCGGTGGTGTAAAGGGTACTAATGGTGCCGATGTGGAACTTACTACCGAATCTATTTCCTTTGATAATAAAACGAAGAAATTGACTTCTGAAACACCGTTTACATTCTCTAACAGCGATGCTGTAGTGACCGGTGATCAATTGGAAGCCGATACGGTATTGAATAAAGTCATGGCCAAGGGTCATGCTAAATTAGTTAAGAAGTGATGGGAGGATTTGACAGATGAAATTGTCAAAAATAATGGCGGTTACTGCACTTGTGGCAGGCCTTGCGGTACCGGTTTGGGCGGCTCAGTCCAATTTGTCCATTACCGCCGATACCTTGGAATATGACGGTAACAGCGGTATTGCCAGAGCCAATGGCAATGTGGTAATTATCAATGAAGACAAGACGATGACCGGTAAAACCGGCTGGTATAATACAAAAACACAGGAAGCTGATTTGTCCGGCGGTGTCAGCATGATTGGTTCGGATACATCCTTATCCGCGCAGACGCTTCACAGTACCAATAATGAACAGCTTCAGGCAACCGGTAATGTTCGTTTGCAAAAAGAAAATAAACAAGTTTTCGGTGATACCGTAACATACAATACTAAAACGGAATACGGTACATCCCGCGGCAATGCTAAACTCGTTATGGATGATGCCGTATTGACCGGTGATTATGTACAAGGATGGCTCAATGAAATTCGTGCCACTGCACAAGGAAATGTACCTTGCACAGTGCTAAGCACAATTTGGATGCCAGTGCAGATAATGCCGTGTACACCCAGACGCCCGGTCAGGATGATGGGGTAGCGTATTTAACCGGTAATGCTCACGCCGTACAAAACGGTAATGTGCTTAATGCGCCGGAATTAAAATTAGAAATGAAAGATAATTCGGTACAAACTGTAGGTGGACGTAGTACGTTGATCATCACGCCGCAGCAGTAAGGAGTAACTTGAATGTTTATTGAAACCCGAGATTTAGTAAAAACATATAAAGGGCGCAATGTTGTAGATGGTGTCAGTGTTCGTGTCGAAGAAGGCGAAGTGGTGGCTTATTGGGGCCTAACGGGGCCGGTAAGACAACCACCTTCTACATGATTGTTGGCATTGAAAAACCAAATAGCGGTACAATTACTATCGGTGAGAAAGACATTACCAGAATGCCTATGTATAAAAGAGCCGATCAGGCATCGGTTACTTGCCGCAGGAAGCTTCTGTATTTCGGTCACTCTCCGTGGAAGACAATATCCGCGCCATGTTGGAAACAACGACTAAATCGAAGGCGGAGATTGAGGAAACGGTAGAAGCGTTATTGCAGGAATTCCATATTGAACATGTGCGCCAACGCACGGGGATGCAATTATCCGGGGGTGAACGACGCCGTGTGGAAATTGCCCGTTGTATCGCCTTGGCACCGCGGTTTATTTTGTTGGATGAACCGTTTGCCGGGGTCGATCCTATTGCCGTAGCCGACATTCAATCTATCATTCGCCATCTAAAAGCACGCGGTATCGGCGTCTTAATTACGGACCATAATGTGCGTGAAACTTTAGGTATCGTTGACCGTGCTTATATTTTGAGCAATGGTAAAATCCTCTTGGAAGGTTCCGCTGATGAAGTGGCCAACAGTCCGGTGGCTCGTAAGCATTATTTAGGCGATAGTTTTAATATGTAGGGCTGGTGATATACAAACATGCGAATATTAGATAAATATATTTTAAAAAGTTTTATAGGCCCCTTTCTTTTCGGTATTTTTGCCTTTACCAGTATTTTCGTAGGGACCGGTACTTTATTCCGTATCGCTCAATATATTACGGAATACGGGGCGTCCTTATGGTCGGTAACCAGGGCCTTTATTTTAGCCTTGCCGAGCATTGTGGTACTTACATTCCCGATGGCCGTACTTTTGGCATCGCTGTTGGCTTTTGGCCGTTTGAGCGGTACCAGTGAGATTATCGTAATGCGTGCCGGCGGCATGAGTTTCTTGCGCTTGGCCATGCCGGTGTATATTGCGGCATTCTTCATTTCTATCGGCGCTATTGCGTTCAATGAATATGTAGTACCGGCCGCTAACCATGCGTATCAAAACATTATTCGTAATGAAATTAAGAAGCAGGCGGAGCCGCCGGCTCAGGAGCATATTGTTTTGAAAACTATGGAAGGGGACAATATCAGTACCCTCATGTATGCGAAGCGTTATGATTCGACAACCAAACTCATTAACGGTGTTACGGCTCAGCTTTTTATCAATGGCGAAGTAACCCAGATTGAACATGCCGATACGGCAACCTGGAACGGTACGTATTGGGTAATGCACAACGGTGTTATCTATGACTTGGCGGCCGACGGCAATGGTGTAGAACGTACGATGCGATTTAAAGACCAGATATTGCCAATCGCTAAAGATCCGGATCAGATTTCACAGGAACAACGCGATCCTGACGAAATGACGATTAAAGAACTGCGTCAACAAATTAAGGCCTTAAATGCGAGCTATGTAACGGCTACCAAGTGGGAAATGGAAATGTATCAACGTTTTACCATTCCTATTGCCAGCTTCGTATTTGCCTTGGTAGGGGCGCCGTTGGGCCTTCAAAAACAGCGTTCCAGCTCGTCCATCGGGTTTGGTCTCAGCGTCATCATTATCTTCGTGTATTACGGGGTAATGACCTTTACCGGTGCGCTTGGTAAAGGGGGAGCGCTTCCACCGCTTGTAGCGGCTGCTATCCCTGATACTTTGGGGATTATCGCCGGTTTGTGGTTGAACTGGAAAGTATCTAAATAAAAGAAAAACGAAAACAGAAGGCATCTATTACAATAGATTCAGAAAGTTTTCCAATAAAATGTTGGATATAGATATAATGACCTTGGTATTTGTTTTGCCAAGGTCATTTTTTTCATGAAGTTTACTTTTTCTTTTCTTGAAAATAGAGTACAATAGAAACGGAAACTATATATTTCAGTTTTCAATTAGCAGAGTTAATAAGACGATAAAAAACCTCGCGCCTTGGCATAAAGGTTTATTATAAGTCTCTCGCATAAATGTTTTAGTGATAAATTGGTAAATTTGATTATAAGAGGAAAGGAGTGCGCTCGACATGTTGGTCGGTTTAAATATTATTTTAATTATTGCTATCATGGGCGGCGCCATTGCTTTCATTGGCGATAAATTAGGTACTAAAATCGGTAAGCGACGTATGTCCATTTTTGGCCTCAGGCCTAAACATACATCCATTATTATGACAATTGTTACGGGGATTTTAATTTCCGCCTTTACCTTAGGGTGGCTTGGCCATTGCGTCGGAAAATGTTCGTATCGCTCTTTTTGGTATGGAGCAGTTGCGAGCTGAAATGGATCAGTTGAATAGCGATGTAGCGGCTAAGAATCAAGAGTTGGAAGCGGGCAAAAAAGAATTAAGCGAAAAGACTGTCGCTTTAAATACGATGCGTAAAGATGTGCAAGCAACACAGGAGGAATTGGAGGAAGCTCGCGCTGCTCGTAATGCTATGAGTGAAGAGCTTGTTTCCGTTCAAGAAGCGTACCGTCAGGCTGATGCACGCTTGGCTCAATCGGCCAAAGATATTCAAACATTGGAAAATACCAGAACCGAATTGGAACAACATATTGAAGATTTACGGGTAACTACGAAACGGTTGGAAGAAGGGATTACCCATGTTCGTGAAGGCACCGTGCTTTTCCGTGTCGGTGAAGTATTAAGTGGGGCCTTGGTTCGTCCGGGCTTAACCGAAGATGAAAGCGCCAAGGCGATTACGAGCATTTTGAATGACACCAACGGTTTGATTTTACGCCGTCTCGGAATTGATGAAAACCGTGCCGTTATTTATGTAAGTCGCAACAATTTGGAAGAAGTAGCTAAACAGGTGGCCAGCGCTACGGAACCGATGACGATTCGCGTGACCGCAGCGGCCAATATTATTTACGGCGAAGCCGCTTTGGCTGAAATTCATGCGTATCCGTATCAGAAAATATACGATAAGGGCGATGTAATTTGGTCCGCTGAAGTTGAAGGGGGCGACAATGCGCAGTTTGCCGTATTATCTTTCTTAAAAGACGTGAATGCCCAGGCAAAGTCTAAAGGCATTTTGCCGGATCCGATTTCCGGCGACGTAGGCTCTTTACCGGGTGATGAATTATTTGATACCATTCGTCAATTGAGCCGCTTGAGTGGTCCTGTTCGCATCAGAGCTATTGTAAATGAAGATACTTATACGACCGGTCCGGTTCAGATTGAATTGCGCCTTGATCCGGTGCGCACCAATACTTCTGGATCGTAAGTTTTAGCGTGATGATTTAATATCGATGAAATAGTCATGACGATTAAATTGCGGTAATTTGAGATTCAATGATTTTAATTATGTGAAAAAAGCATAGGTTATATAAGATTTAGTAACTAAGCCTTGTTACTTATATGGTATAATAAAACATATCGAAAAGATTCGTTTGAAAAGCAAATTGTAAATTCACCTGTTGCAGCTATGTTTGTAGGGCATGTAGGCTGAGTATTGACTTATAAACTGAGGTATCGATTTGATTACTATGCCGGAACAGATAGAATGCTGCCGATAGCTTAGCTACCGACAGCATTTTTTGTGAAAATTTTTAGGTAATAGGGTAGGGATATGTTCGATGGTTGTGCCAAATAGTTGGCACGAGTATAGTAAAGGAGGCTGGGGATGCAATTAGACACAGATGCTTTGTATAAAGCGGCTAATGTAGACGCCAAGGCGCCTTTACTGTTGGCGGTGGATCCGGGACGCGAGAAAAGTGGCGTTGCGGTCATGACGAAAGCAACCGCTACATTGGTATATAAAGCAATTGTTCCGACTGCGGAGCTTGAAACATCACTCACATCCGTTCTTACACAGTTTAAAGCGATTAATGAATTAATTTGCGGTAATGGGACGAATCATAAATTTGTATTTCACATATTGGAAACCTTAGGCAAAACACAAGATTTACCGGTAGCACTCGCTGAAGAAGCACATACTACGGAAGTGGCGCGTAAACGTTATTTTGAGTTTCATCCGCCTACCGGTTTGAAACGATTGGTGCCGAAAGGCATGCTGTATCCACCGGTGCCGGTTGATGATTTTACGGCGTGGATAATCGGTGAACAATATATTTTGGGCAAGAAAGAAAGGGGATAGACAATGGCAGCAGCTAAACGTTCACAAAAATTAACATGGAAGGATCATGCAATTCGTTACTTTTGGATGATTGTAGGGTCTTTGATTTATACCTTCGGTTTGGATGTATTTCTCGTACCGAACAGCATCATCGACGGTGGTGTAGTCGGTATTTCTTTGATGGCAACGGAACTTACGGGCATATCTTTCAGTGTTTTCGTAGTTATTCTTAATTTACCGTTCCTCTATATAGGCTATCGCCTTATCGGGCGCAGTTTTACCATTGCCACCTTATTCTCGGTAATGTGCATTTCTGTTTTTTCCGTATTCATGCATGATGTACCACCGGTGACCATCGACCCGTTCCTGGCTTCGATTTTTGGCGGGATTATCCTTGGTCTGGGTGTTGGCATGATTATTCGTAACGGCGGTTCTTTGGATGGCAGTGAAATTGTGGCTATTATTTTTGACAAAAAGAGCAGCTTCTCCGTTGGCGAAATCGTTATGTTTTTAAACTTATTCATTTTGGGGGCAGCAGGCTTCGTATATAGCTGGAACAGTGCTATGTATTCCCTTATTGCGTACTTTATTGCGTATAAGATGATTGATATTACCATCACCGGTCTTGAAGAATCCAAGGGCGTTATGATTATTACGGATTATCCGGATGAAATCAGTGAAGTGCTTACGAAACGACTCGGTCGTGGCGTAACCGTTCTTTTTGGTGAAGGTGGCTATTCAAAACAACCGAAAAAAGTGCTATACTCAGTAGTGACGCGTTTGGAAATCACCAAGTTGAAAGACGTGGTATATGAAAATGACGAAAATGCGTTTATTACTATTTCTGACGTGCATGATGTATTTGGCGGTCAGTTCGGGAAGAAGACGATTCACTAAATAGCAGCACGGTTCTTTGAAGAAAGGAGTCCGGTTTTAGCAACAATGGTTGAGTCTTGGTAAGAAACTTTCAACATAGAGGTTGACAGTTTTAAGCAATATGGCTTGACAGTAGGGTGTTGTAACGAAGCCGGAAGGTTGTATGGCAGAAGAAAAGTCAATTGGAAAACAGATTATACATGAAATCGGTGAGTGGTTATATGCGATTATTATTGCCCTCGCTATTGCGATTGTAGTTCATTTGTTCTTGGGGCAGATTACTCGTGTATCTGGTGAATCCATGGAAGATACACTGCATAACGGTGATTTTCTGGTTGTATCTAAATTAGATCATATTCAAGGCAATATGCCGCAATACGGCGATATTGTTATCATCGACAGCCGTGTTAATCGTGATCGTACCTGGAAAGATGATGTGGCTGATGTTGTATCGAACTACGTTTCTATTTTCAGTAAAGATGCGGAACGCCATGATGCTTGGGTAAAACGTGTGATTGGCTTGCCGGGCGATACGTTAGAGTTTAAAGATGGCCATGTATGGCGCAATGGCAAGGAATTGGAAGAACCATATACGAAAGAACCGACTATGCAATATAGCCAAACGGCACCGGTCGTTGTACCGGAAGGTCATGTCTTCGTAATGGGGGATAATCGCAATCATTCCAGCGACAGCCGCTTTATCGGCCCTGTGCCTATTAAAAATGTAATCGGTCATGTGGTATATGATTTAAGCTTTTAATTTGAATTGAAAGTTTAACGTGGAGTCGATTACATAACAGATTTTGCAGAAAGTCAGTTGAACTCTGCTTCGGCGGGGTTCAACTTTTTATTTTAAACTTTGTTTATTTGCCAAGGGCCTTGAAATTTAGTAAAATAAAGTCGCAATTAAGGAAACGGAGGCGGCCTATGTTATTGTCAGTAGTAGTGCCCGTATATAATGAAGAGGCAAATATAAAAAAAATTCTACAGCTCGGTCAAAAAAAGTGCTGAACACGCTACCTTACGACCAGGAAATTATCTTCGTCGATGATGGTTCGTCCGATGATTCGGCGACTATGCTCAGCCATATTGCGGCTGAGGATAAAGATGTTAAGGTGTTGTTGTTGGCCCGTAATTTCGGCCATCAATTGGCGCTGACCTGCGGACTTGATTATTCCACCGGTGATGCGGTCATTACTATGGATGGTGATATGCAGCATCCGCCGGAATTGATTCCGGAATTAGTTCGACTTTGGGAAGAAGGCCACGATGTAGTGCGCACCATTCGTGATTCCACGGAAGATGCGGGCTGGGCTAAATCTTTCACATCAAAATATTATTACAAATTAATGAACATAATGGCCAATGTGCCAATCGTAGAAGGGGCTCCGATTTCCGTTTGATGAATCGTCGCGCCTTGGATACCTTGCTGCGTTTCCGTGAGCACGGTCGCTTTTTGCGTGGCATCGTTGGTGCTATCGGTTATAATCAAGCGGAAATCCACTTTGTGGCGCCACCGCGTTTTGCCGGCAATCCAAGTTCAGTGTGCGCAAAATGTTGCACTTTGCCTTGGACGGCATTGCGGCTTTCTCAAAAGTACCGCTAAGGGCCGCTTTTTATATCGGTCTGATTTGCGGCTTATTGAGCTTGCTCATGATTTTGCATATTCTATATGTGCATTTCTTCACCGACTCCGCTGTGAGCGGCTGGGCTACTTTGGGCGTTGCTATTTTCTTCTTAGGTGGTGTGCAACTCGTCGGTATCGGTATTATCGGTGAATATGTGGGACGTGTGTTTGAAGAAGTTAAGCACCGACCGTTATATTGGATACGCGGCGGTTATAATATTGACGAAGCCAATCAATCGCAAGGGCATAATAATGCACCAAAACGAGGTTTATAATACAGTAAGTGGAAGCGTATAATACAGTAAAATGAAGCTGATAATACGCCTAAGCGAAGTGTAATGAGTAAATAATATAGCTGTCTAAGGCTAGTTAATAGTCATCTGCAAACTATTTGTGGTATAATTATAAGAAGACAGTTTTGACGTAAGGAGAACCTGTTGAAGTATGGGTACTCAGAGACTAGTTTGAGGATAGTACTATGAAATCAATTAAAAGAAAAGTCGCCATCACAGCGGCAGTAATGTTAATGGTCAGCACGCAATTTGTCAGTGCGGCCGGGTATACGTATGGCGCTAAAGGCGGCGACATTTCGGCTATTCAGAAGAAGTTGATTGCAGCCGGATATAATGCACGACTCAATGGCGAGTATGATGCCAATACCAAATGGCAGTACGCTATATCAAAAAGATAACAATTTACCGGTGAACGGTGTTTTAGATGCTGTTACTTATAAGAAATTAATGGGTAAAGAGCTTGATGAACATGTGGTAGCCGGTTTGGGCCGTATGTCTGATGATAAGATTGCCGCTGAAATGGCGGCCGGTCGTAAAGCTACGGTTCAGAAAAAGACTGCAGCAGCAACCGATACAACGGCTGCCAAAACGACTAAAAAGACTAAGGTAAAAAATAACAAGTCAAATAAAAACGGCGATGCGAAAGTACAAGCGGTAGCAAGAAAAATACCGCTACGATAAAGTCAAAGACACCGACAAACGGTATTCTCGATCCAATCGCTCCGGACTTTATTTTTACTAAAACCGGTAAAGTATCAAAGTCTATCAGTGAAATTATTACTGAAGCGGAACGTTATCGCGGTGTGCCGTATGTATTCGGCGGCGCTACCCCGCAGGGCTTTGACTGCTCCGGCTATGTGCGCTATGTATTTGCCAAATCAGGGATTGATTTGCCGCGCAGTGCGGATGAACAATATTTGGTAGGCCAGAAAATCGGGAAGCATAATTTGCAGCCCGGTGATTTAGTGTTTTTCCAAACCTATGAAGAGGGCGTATCCCATTCGGGGATTTATATCGGCGACGGTAAATTTATCAGTGCCACTTCCAGTAGTGGCGTAGCCATAGCCAGTGTTAATGACAGTTATTGGGGCGAGCGTTATATCGGTGCCAAACGCGTAATGTAAATGAACAACATTACATTATGTGAATGCGAAATATTGCATTATGTCAAATTAAGATATTTTGAAGAGGAGGCCCATGCCTCCTCTTTTAGCCTATAAAGTGAGGTTTTGCGGATGGGAGAAATTACTGTCGCTAAGGTACAGTTTAATTATGAGCAGGACACAGTAATCAGTGAAGTGTCGCTGACGATTCCGGAAGGGGATTTTACGGTTATCGTAGGTCCTAACGGGGCGGGGAAGACAACCTTTTTACGCCTCATTGCGGGGCTTTTAAAACCGGCAAGCGGTCAAATTACGATTGACGGTTATTCGGTAAGCGAGGCACAACAAAAAGGTCTCCTTCATTTGGTGCCGCAGATTTATAACAAAAATGCCGCTCAGTTTCCGGCTACTTGCGGTGAAATTGTGGAGTTGGGTTTACGTATTCGCGGTATGGGCCGCGCGGAACGGAAGGCCAAAGCTCATGAAGCCTTGGCTCAAGTGGGGATGGCTGAATTTACCCATCGCCGCATCGGTGATTTGAGCGGTGGCCAACAGCAGCGCGTCATGATTGCTCAGGCCTTGGCGCGAAATCCGAAATACTTGCTTTTGGATGAACCGACCAGCGGTATTGATTTTCAAGTGAGTGCTCATATTTTTCAGCTCTTGCGCAGTTTATGTGACAAGGGTATGACGATTATTATGGTTACCCATGATATTGAGGATGCCTGTAAGGAAGCTGACCAGGTAATTTGTATCGACCGTCACGTTTGTTATAACGGCGACAGCAAGGATTTTTGAAAAGCCATAAGAATACGCCGCTCGCATGGCATATAGGAGGTTAACGTGGATATATTTACCTATGAATTTATGCAACGAGCCTTTATGGCCGGTTTAATTGTAGCCTTAATGTGTCCTTTAATCGGCACCTTTATCGTTATTAAACGACAATCGCTCTTAAGTGAAGGGCTCGGCCACGTAGCCTTTGCGGGCGTTACAGGGGCTTCGTTATTATCCATTTATCCGCCTTTGGGCGCCGCTATATTAACAGTGCTTACGGCTATCGGTATTGAGTTGGTGCGCCGTCGTCAGAACCAATATACCGACATGATTTTGGCCTTATTCTTTTACACCGGCTTGGCCTTGGCCGTAATCTTTGCGACTATGACTAAAATGCCGAGTACGGGCCTTTTGAACTTTCTGTTCGGCAGTATTTTGACCGTAACGGATACGGATATTATGACAATTGCCGGGGTGGCCGTCGTTGTGGCTCTGACCGTATATTTTATGTATTCGAAATTATTATTTACCGCTTTTGACGAACAGATTGCCGTGACTGCGGGGATTGCCGTTGGGCGCATCAATATGCTCTTCGCTATTTTGACCGCCTTAGTAGTGGTTATGGGGATGACCATTGTCGGGATTTTGCTTATCGGGGCACTCATGATTGTACCGGTAGCGGCTGCCCATTTATGGCGTCGTGGTTTTGGCCAACGCTCATAATCAGTGAAATTTATTCATTAGCCAGCGTCAGCCTTGGACTTTTGGGGGCTTTTGAATATGATTTGGCACCGGGCGGGACCATCGTGCTGGTGGCAATTCTGGGCTACGTCTTAACTTTTGCCGTTACGGTGGCGCGCGACCGAAAATAGGCATAACTAAAAAATAGACAAACATAGACAATAAGGCTTATAATAAAGAGAATTCATATTTATTTAGGAGGCTGAAACTCATGAAGGGTAATGAGCTGCGTCAGGCTTATTTAAAATTTTTTGAAAGCAAACAACATTTAATCTTAGACAGTTTTTCCTTAATTCCGGAAAACGATCCTTCGTTGTTATTAATCGGCGCCGGCATGGCACCGTTAAAACCGTTCTTTACGGGTAAATTGGTACCGCCTCGTACGCGTGTCACCACATGCCAGAAATGTATTCGTACCGGCGATATTGAAAACGTAGGCCGCACGGCGCGTCATCATACTTTTTTTGAAATGCTCGGCAACTTCTCGTTCGGCGATTATTTCAAAAAGACGCCATTCATTGGGCTTGGGAATTTTTGACCGAAGTTATTAAACTCGACAAAAATCGTTTATATGTAACCGTATATCCTGATGATCAGGAAGCTTACGATATTTGGCATAAAGAAGTAGGTATGCCGGAAGACCACATTACCCGCTTGGAAGATAACTTCTGGGAAATCGGGGAAGGTCCTTGCGGTCCGGACAGCGAAATTTTCTACGACCTCGGCGAATCTCGCGGTTGCGGTGAACCGGATTGTGCACCGGGCTGTGATTGCGATCGTTATCTTGAAATTTGGAACCTCGTGTTCACTCAATTTAACCGTACCGCTGACGGTGAATATGTACCGCTTGAAAAGAAAAATATTGATACCGGTGCCGGTCTCGAACGTTTGGCATCCGTATTACAGAATAAAGAAAGCAACTTTGAAACGGATTTAATTTTCCCAATCATTGAAAAAGCGGCTGAAATGGCTAAGGTAACCTATCACACCGACGCCAATACGGACGTATCCCTCAAAGTTATCGGCGACCATGCGCGCGCCATTACCGTACTCATCAGCGACGGCGTTTTACCGTCCAATGAAGGTCGCGGTTATGTATTGCGCCGTATTTTGCGCCGTGCCGTACGTCACGGTCGTTTACTCGGTATCGAAGGTCGTTTCTTGACCGATTTGGTGGACGTGGTTATCGACATTTTAGGCTCCGGCGTACCGGGTCTTATTGAAAAACACGACTTCATCAAACGCGTTGTAGCCAATGAAGAAGATCGTTTCAACCAGACTTTGGCACAAGGCCTCGATATGCTCGGTGCTTTGATTAACGAATTAAAAGAAGCTAAAGCTACGGAAGTTCCCGGTGCCGAAGTATTCAAATTATATGACACGTACGGATTCCCTTGGGAACTTACGGAAGAAATTGCCGGCGAAGCAGGCCTTACCATCGATATGGCCGGTTTTGAAAGTGCTATGGCGGAACAGCGTGCTCGTGCCCGTGCGGCTCGTGAAGACGTAGATGCCAAAGTGGCTACTCCGGACATTACCTTCCTTCGCGATGAAAAGTTGACCGATGATGAATCCGCTACTTCCTCTGAAGTCCTTATGCTTGGTGAAGGCGCTACTCGCCTTGACAGTGCGTCGGACGGCATGGAAGTCACTCTCATCGTACGCACTACGCCGTTCCACGCTGAAGGGGGCGGTCAGTTAGGCGATACAGGCTTTATCGTAGGCCCTATGGGTAAAATGGAAGTTCATACGACCAAGAAATTACCGGAAGGCACAACCTACCATGTAGGTACCATTGTGGAAGGTAATTTGCAGGTAGGCGATACGGTTCAGTTCGAAGTGGACACCACTCGTCGCCTTGCCATGGCTCGTAACCACACGGCTACCCATTTATTGCATGCCGCTTTGAAACAAGTATTGGGCAATCACGTAAATCAGGCCGGTTCCTTAGTTATGCCGGATCGTTTGCGCTTTGACTTTACTCATTTCTCTCCGGTAACAGCTGAAGAATTGCAACAAATTACTGATTTGGTAAACGGTGAAATCTTAAAAGCCGTGAGCTTGAACATCCAAGAAATGTCCATGGACGAAGCTAAAAAATTAGGCGCTATGGCACTCTTCGGTGAAAAATATGGTGACCGCGTACGCGTAGTTACCGTACCTGATTTCAGTATCGAACTCTGCGGTGGTTCCCATGTTGTGAACACCGCTGTAATCGGCACATTCCGTATCTTGTCGGAAGGCGGTATCGGCTCCGGTGTACGTCGTATCGAAGCGGTAACCGGCGAAGCAGCGTTGCAGTTAGCTCAAAAAGAACAGGCTGAACTTCGCGAAGTGGCAACGCTTCTTAAAACGAAACCGGAAGATATCGTAGCCCGTGCACAGCAGCTCGTGGAAGAAACGAAGCAATTGGAACACGAATTGGCAGCAGCTCGTAAAGAATTGATGTCCGGCGGTCTTGATGCGGTATTGAACACCGCTTTTGATGCCGGTGAATTCAAAGCCGTAGTAGCCGATGTAAAAGCAGCCGATATGGATGAACTTCGCAGCACGGCCGATATGGTTCGCGATAAAATCGGTTCCGGTATCGTTTTATTGGGGATGGCTGGTGACGACAAAGTTAACTTTGTCTGCATGGCTACCAAAGATGCCGTT
>ENA-OQBT01000088-OQBT01000088.1-human-gut-metagenome-genome-assembly--contig:-NODE-88-length-59790-cov-6.667399_pt1 | contig 59790 bp, 89 predicted proteins | sample MGYA00242749_ERZ504557 | MGnify/ENA primary metagenome ERZ504557 (study PRJEB26092, sample SAMD00036243) | human gut metagenome | host: Homo sapiens | study: EMG produced TPA metagenomics assembly of...
CTTGCCGATTCCCTGAAGTACACCGTTGGTGATATTGGAGTTGCCATTCAGGATAATGGTGATTCCTCCAGGATCAGAAGCTGTCCGCCTACGCCATTGGTTCCCGGGAAGATCAGTCTCGTGATCGGTCCGGAAAGAACTGCAAGACCTACTGCCGCCGGAATGGATATCAGCATACTGATCATGTGGCACGGTCTGTCTTCATATTTGCACCTTCAATATTCGTGCATTGCATAATGCGCGGAAACCTCAGGGATCATAGATGTCGGTGCTGTACTTGCCAGGGTAAGCGGGATATTGATCAGCGTCATATAATATCCGTACTCGGAATACAAGGTCTGGATCACGTCCTTGGCAGCACCCTTGATATCCATGATACCGGAATACATATAACTGTTGATATATCCGTTTACATTATAAATAAAAGCACTGAGAATGATCGGCATGATGATGAGCACGATATTACTCATTACATGACCCATACTCTCATTTATAGAATGGCGGTCATTGACGATCCTTTTCCGGATGATCTTACGGTTTACCCCATAAACGATCAGCATAAAGATCAGCGCAGAAGCCACACCTGCTCCGGTACCCATGGTAGCACCTGCCGCACCCCAGCGATGGACCAGATCCATATCTCCTGTTGCGGAAAAATGCTGGATAAATACATGTGACATCAGAAGCGCAAAGGTTGCCACAAAGATCTGCTCAATGATCTGCGAGATCGATGTAGGCATCATATTGCGGTATGCCTGGAAATATCCACGGAATACACCGCAGAGACCGGACATGAAAATTGTGGGCGCAAGCATCTGCAGTGCCAGACGGGCGTTAGCCATACTGTCCGGAACCAGGATTCCTGCACCAAATACACAGATCAGCGCCACGATACCGCCGGCAACTGCCGCATAGATCAATGCACCGTAAAATACCTTCTGTGCATCCTTATATCTGTGAAAAGCGATCTTCTCCGCCATGATCTTGGATACAGCCTGAGGAATACTGAAGGACGCGATCATCAGCAGAATAAAATATACATTCTGTGCAAACTGGAAAAGTGCAAAGCTCTGACTTCCCAGTGTAGTTGAAAGCGGACTCTTGTACAGCATTCCGATGATCTTGGAGATCAGCGCCGCAACCATAAGAAAAGATGCGTTTTTCACAAGTGTGTTATCATTTTTTTTACCCATTTTACTTTCCTTAACTTAAATATTCTCAATCTGCCAGTCAACAGGTTCTACCCCATTGGCTTTCAAAAATTCATTAGCCTTGCTGAAATGCTTGCATCCGAAAAATCCCCGGTAGGCAGAAAGGGGACTTGGATGTGGTGCTTCCAGGATCAGATGCTTCGGATTATGAAGCATGGATGCCTTCATCTGAGCAGGCCGCCCCCAGAGAAGAAACACGATCGGGCGATCCTCCTGGTCCAGGATCCGGATGGCCGCATCGGTAAACTGTTCCCAGCCGATCCCTCTGTGGGAATTGGCCTGATGTGCACGTACAGTCAGCACTGTGTTCAAAAGAAGCACGCCCTGCTTTGCCCATTTTTCCAGATTACCGTTGTTTGGGATGTAACATCCCATATCATCCTCAAGTTCTTTATAAATATTCACCAGGGATGGCGGTGTTTCCACACCTTTTTTTACGGAAAAACAAAGCCCGTGGGCCTGTCCGTCATTGTGATAGGGGTCCTGTCCCAGGATCACAACCTTCACCTGATGCAGCGGCGTAAAATGAAACGCATTGAACAGATCTTCCGGAGGCGGAAAAATCTTTCTTGTTCTGTATTCTGTCATCACGGTTTTATAAAGTTTGGCATAGTAAGGCTGGTGAAACTCACCTTTCAGCGCCTCCTGCCAGTCTCCCGCTATAGGAGCCATATCCTTCACCTCTCATCCAACTTATCTTCTCACGGAAATTCCTTTTTCCGCAAGGTAATCCTTCACTTCCCGGATCTCCAGTTCTTTGTAGTGGAACAGAGATGCTGCCAGTGCCGCGTCTGCTCCGCCTTCAGTCAGTGCATCATAAAAATGCTCCAGAGTTCCGGCACCACCGGAAGCGATCACCGGAATGGAAACCGCATCTGCAACAGCTCTTGTAAGTTCAATATCATATCCTGCCTTGGTTCCGTCACAGTCCATGCTGGTAAGAAGGATCTCACCTGCGCCAAGTTCTTCCACCTTCTTTGCCCATGTAAGAGCATCGATACCGGTATCCAGTCTTCCGCCATGTTTGTAGATATTCCAGCCGCCATCCGGCCTTCTCTTGGCATCAATGGCAACTACCACACACTGGCTTCCGAATTTCTGTGCAGCCTCATGGATCAGCTCCGGGCGGTCGATGGCTGCGGAATTTACAGAGATCTTATCTGCACCTTCACGGAGAAGTTTCCGGAAATCATCCACAGTACGGATTCCTCCACCTACGGTAAAGGGGATAAATACATTGGCAGCAACAGCTCTTACCATATCTACCACCGTATCACGCTCTTCACAGGAAGCCGTGATATCAAGAAAAACAAGCTCGTCCGCACCGGCTGCGTCATAAGCTTTGGCAATTTCCACCGGATCTCCGGCATCTTTCAGATCAACAAAATTCACGCCTTTTACTACACGTCCTTTATTTACGTCCAGACATGGGATAATTCGTTTTGTAAACATGATTATGCCTCCTCCTTTCCGGTGCCTGCCTCAAGTGCCGCAAAATTCTCAAGGATCTTCAAGCCCCACCGGCTGCTTTTTTCCGGGTGGAACTGGCATGCAAATACATTCCCCTTCTCCACAGATGCGTGAATACATGTACTGTACTGCGTGGTGGCTTTCACGATCTCTTCATCTTCTGCCTGAAGATAATAGGAATGTACAAAGTAAACGTATGTGTTTTCTGGAATATCTTTAAATAATCTTCCGCTGTTCTGAAGATGCAGGGAATTCCATCCCATATGCGGGATCTTCAGTCCCGGGCTTGGCGGGATCCGTAAGATCTTTCCCTTCAGGATTCCAAGGCCTTCCACTCCCTGAGTCTCATCACTGCTCTCAAAAAGCAGCTGCAGTCCAAGACAGATTCCAAGAAACGGAGTTCCTTTTTCCACGATCTCATGTATTACCGGAACAAGTCCGTACTTATTGAGATTCTCCATAGCATCGCCAAAACTTCCAACACCTGGAAGAATTACTTTATCTGCTTTCAGAAGCACCTGGGGATCTCTTGAGACGACAGTCTCCTGTCCCAGATACTGAAGTGCTTTTTCCACACTTTTTATGTTTCCTGCATCGTAGTCAATGATTCCTATCATAATAATGCTTCCTCCTGCTCTTTTGTATCTCGATATTCCTCTCTCACCTTCGATTTACATTGATTTAGTATAACGCAAAAACAGGCGGTTGCAAAGACTTTTCTCTGCTGCCGCCCGTTTTTTCGCATTATCACGCTAAAGTTTCATTATTTCCGATCCAGGGTAAACCAGAATTCCACCCCATTGTCAAAGTTCTGCACGCCGTATTCCTGGTTCATGCTTTCCATGATAGCTTTTACAATGGACAGACCGATACCGCTTCCACGTATTCCCTGGTTCTCGCTTTATCAACTTTATAAAATTTATTCCAGAGATTTGGCACATCTGCCTCAGGGATCGGAGTTCCTGTGTTAAATACACTGATCTTCACACGGTTATCCTCATCCTGAAGTTTGATCTCGATCTCTTTCTCACCATCCAGATGATTCAGGGCATTGCTTACATAGTTTGTCACAACCTCTTCGATCTTAAACTCATCGGCCCATACATAAACCGGCTTCTCCGCCTCAAAGATCACGTTTGCCTCTTTCTGTCCGATCATGATATTCATGGTCTGGAGCACACCCCGGATCAGGGATACGATGTCAAACCTCTCCATCACAACTGCGTCTTTACCAGATTCCAGCTGATTCAGCGTAAGAAGATTTTTTACCAGCTTATTCATCTTGGAGGCTTCATCCATAATAACGTCGCAATAGAACTCTCTGCTCTCAGGGTCATCGGAAATGTTTTCTTTTAAACCTTCTGCATAGCCCTGGATCAGCGCGATCGGAGTTTTCAGCTCATGGGATACGTTATCCAGAAATTCTTTTCGCATCTTGTCGATCTTGATCTTATCCTCAATGTCCCGCTGGAGTTCATTGTTTGCGGATTTCAGTTCACTGATGGTTGTTTCAAGCTGTGAAGACATCCGGTTGAAATTATCCCCCAGAACATCGATCTCATTGCCTACTTTGCTCTCATATTTTGCCTCAAAATCAAGATCTGACATTTTTTTTGAAAGATCTGTCAGTTCGCTGATCGGGCGGGTGATCCGTTTCGTCACCAGCATGATCATAAGACCACTCACTACAATAATCGCAAGTCCAACCGCAAAATAAAACTTATTGGAAATGTTTGCGCTCTCACGAATGCTCTCAAGTGGTGTCCTTATAATAAAATAATGTTCATCATCCAGCTGTCCCCAGCATTCCACATAATCCATTCCTGCAAAACGGTCATGAGACTGCTGGATCGTATAATTGTCTCCCTGTTTCAGAGTCCGGCTCTTGTCCCCATCCTCATCCAGATCGTAGACATATCCGAACAGTTTGCTTTGAAGCATTTTTTCATTTTCGCCCCAGGAAAGCCAGCTGGTATTGCTGCTGTCAATGATAACCCAGGAAAGATTGTTTCTGGAGCAGGCTCTCTGGATCTCATCAGGGATACTCTCCGAACCTTCGGAGCTGTCACTGTTCATCATCTTGTCAATGTCTGTATTTTCCAGCGTTGTACGGAGATCAAGAAGTACATCGATTTTTTTTGTCACATAATATTTTTCAAGGAAAGCTCCGTTGATCACGGTGATAGTCAGAATGGACAAAAACAGCAGTCCGATAAAATATGCGGTGATCTGATGGCGTAGACTGTGGATTTTTTTTAGTTTTTTTTCTGGCTTTTTCATTCTCCTACCTCAAACTTGTAACCCATACCCCAGACTGTCTTGATGTACTCTCCTTTGTCGCCCATTTTACTTCTCAGTTTCTTTACATGGGTATCAATGGTTCTGGCATCACCAAAGTAATCATAATTCCATACAGAATTAAGAATTTTTTCTCTGGAAAGGGCGATTCCCTCGTTTTCCAGAAAATAAGTCAGAAGCTCAAATTCCTTGAAGCTTAAATCCATCGTTTTACCGTCCACTGTTGCCTGATGTGCTGCCTTGTCGATGACAATACCGCCTGCGGAAAGTACCTCATCCGGGTTGCTCTGTCCGGTTCTTCGAAGGATGGCTTCTACACGTGCCACCAGGATCTTTGGACTGAACGGTTTGGAAATATATTCGTCTACGCCAAGTTCAAATCCCAGAAGTTCATCACGTTCATCCCCTCTTGCTGTCAGCATAATGATGGGAACTTTGGAATTCTTACGGATCTCACGACATACTTCCCAGCCGTCCATCTTCGGCATCATCACGTCCAGGATCAGCAGTGCAATGTCTTTTTCTTATAAAAATATCCATGGCTTCCTCACCGTCACCGGCTTCCAGTACCTGGAAATTCTTTTTGATAAGGAAATCTTTTACCAGTTTTCTCATTCTGCTCTCGTCATCTACTACAAGAATCTTTAATGCGTCCATTCTATCTTCCTCCGTTTCTCAAGTGCTGTTCCGGACAGTTATTTTCAGTCCGAAATGCTCTGTGTTATCCCACTTTCACAGAAAACAGATTTCTTCTCTGCTTCCCGTTCATTCTAAAGCGGATCTTCCCGTTCCGCTTTGCTATATGCTCATAATATATCACAGGTTTGTGTTGTGTGTGTGAACGTAATTTTCATTTTTTAAGAAAATTTTGTGTAAAGCAAATATAAAAAAGAGAACCCTTTCACTTTCAAAAGGATTCTCCGATTTTTTCTCCCATAAGTACTCTTGTTTCCATTCCTGCCTGTGAATTTTTGAGGATATCTTCATCTGGCTTTACCGCATTTTTTTCGGTGATCAGCACAATGGTGGAACCACCGAAAGCAAAATTGCCTTTTTCCTCTCCACGTTTCACAGATGCCCTTCTTGGCCGGTTTTCGATCTTCCCCACAAAGAGAGCGCCTACTTCCATCATCAACATCGTGCGGAAATTTTCTGTTTTCAGAAGGAATATTCCCGGCTGTTTTCTTTATAGATAGGATAGGCATCATTTGCCACAGGGTTGACTGTATGCAGAATCCCGGGGATTCTGATACGCCGGGACTCTGCTGCATTGTCCGGATAAATATATCTGTGATAATCCTGGACACAGAGACGAAGTACCCACACATAGCCACCCTGATATCTTTTCCCAAGGGAAGGGTTCCTTAAAAGTTCCTCCACTGTATATCGGGTCTGTTTGATATGAAGACAGGCTTTTTCATCCACAGGATATACACTGGCCCGGCAGTCACAGGGACTGATAAAATGCCCAGGTTCCATATCGATCCTGCGGGCACCCTCCCGGATCTTTCTCTTGAAAAAATCATTGTAGGAAATATATTTCCGCGTTTCATAATCACTCATATCCAGATGATTGAGCCGGATAAACGGTTCCACTGCTGCTGCCGAAATCCTGGAATCCAGAAGCTTTCCCACAACCGTGGAAACAGCCGGGGTAACCAGCGGCCGGATCATCATACGCCCGGCCACAGAACCGTAGATTTTTTCCAGCAAATTATTCTGAAAAGAATCTTCCTTTTTAATGTTTCCCTTTCGGTCTGCCGTCCGGATCATAAATTACCGCCTCTTTCCATGGAAAGTTTATAGAGATAATTGAATTTCCACCATCCCTCATTATAGAAAAGAACCAGAAGGACTGCCACTGCAACTACCGCAACGATGATCACCAGCTCCCGGTTGGTTGGCTTACGGAATTTAAAATCCAGGATAAACAGAAGTCCTACTGCCAGCATTGTGATATGGAGGAGCACCACAAACCATTTATACTCCGGAAAAAGCAGGGAAACCACAAACAGAAGTGGCAGGATCACGGACATGGATGTGATGGGAAGTCCCTGATAATATTTCCGGTTTTCGGAGGTTTCATTCTGGCGTTTTTCTTCCATAACATTGAAATATGCCAGACGGATCAGCCTGCAAGACCGTAGAACAGAAGAATGGCAATTCCGTAAATATGATACATGCCAAGCTTAAATCCCAGCACAATGGGAAGGATTCCGAAACAGACAATATCCGCAAGAGAATCGATCTGGATCCCGAAGCACTTCTCTTCCTCCGTTCTGTTCTTCTTGGTTCGCGCAATCTTTCCGTCAAACATATCACACAACCCGGAAAATGCCAGACAGCACACTGCTGCTGAAATATGGTCCGTCACAGCGCAGAAGATTCCGATCATGGAAGACACTACGCTTATGTAAGTCATTATTACCGTGTAATCATAAAATCCTATCATTTGCACACCTCATTTTTCTCTTTCAATTACTTTTTTCCAATAGTCAGCTGGGCCACCACTGTAAACGCCGCACTGATCAGAAGCTCCCCATAATATCCAAGCCCTCTGCTAAGTACCATTCCCGGAAGCAGCAGTCCCCCGAACACCGGGCTGAAAATATTAAGGAACAGCGTCTCACTGATTCCCATTCCTCCCGGAAGCGGCAGCATATCCACAGATACCGAGATCACGGCCTGGAGAAAAAGGATCTCCCAGAATCCGGTGCCGTGAAGTCCAAAAGCCTGATATACAAACCAGGTCACCGCAAACAGTGCCATACGCTGGATAAAAGTGATTCCAATAACTTTAACGATCACAAAAGGATTATTCTTCAGATATGCCGCAGTATTTCGGTAAGTATCCATGGAATCTTCCAGTTTTTTCAGACGCCCATCTTTTTTCTTCACCAGATGAAGTCGTTCCAGAAGTTTCATTCCCTTTACCATGATCGCTTTTGCCAGAAGTGGATGGAACACCAGGATGGTCATAAATGTAACGCAGAAAATATTCAGTGCCAGTCCCAGGTAAAACACCGGCAGGATCCCTTCCAGATATTTATGGAGAAATCCCCTTCCGAAAATTGCGATTCCAATACCGATCACCACAAGTACCAGTTTATAGGTGATGGTTACGATCATCAGAATTACCGTTGACACCGGAATGGAAATCTTTTCTTTTTTCATGTAGTAGATCTGCATGGGCTGTCCGCCACTGGCGGACGGTGTGATACAGCTGAAAAAAAATCCCACGGAAGAGAACAGAAAACAGGTTCTCTTTTTCAGCTGGATTCCACTGGATCTCATCATGTACCAGATGATGATGGATTCTCCCCAGATAAAAAACGCTACCAGTGCAATTCCCGGAATCAGCCACCGTTTGTCAGCCCTGTGTATGGCATCCATCATGGAAGACAGATCTTCTCCGTGAAAAACGCCGTAGATGGTCAGGGCAAAAACGACCGCCAGGAATACTCCGTTAAATATGATCTTTTTTCTGCTTTTCATCTCTTGGCACCTTCTATATATCTGTTGATCTTCTTCTCAATTTTACTTCCGACCCGTTCATAAATATGCCAGATCTCCGTTTTCTGTCCCAGCATAAAACATATCTGTGCCAGGATCACGCCACCGGCCACATCCACCAGAACATGCTGCTTGGTAAAAAGGGTGGACAGAAAAACCAGAACTGCCAGCACAAAAGATACTCCTTTATACCATGCCGGAATTCTTTTCTGGTCTTTGATTCCCAGGAAACAGAACCAGCTTACCAGGCAGTGAATGGATGGAAACAGGTTATCCGCCGCATCAATGGAATAAAGCCATCCTGCCAGCAGATCCCAGAAACCGCTCCCCTCGATCACCGGTCTTGTGTTGGTGGTGGGGTATGCCAGAAATATGATCAGGCACACGCAGCGGATATAAGATCTGCGGTAAAAAAACGGTAAACCTGTTCCTTCTCCTGCCTTGCCGCAAGAATATAATTCACTGCCCAGAATATATAACATCCGAAATAGACAATTAAAAACTGCGGCACAAACGGGAGCCGCAGGTCAAGACTACTTTCTATGTTGTGATGGTACCAACCGCCTGCAATTGCCCTTGAACCGGAATATACAAGACAGTTAAATACAAATGAAAAAACAAGGGGAAAAAGCCCGTACGCAGGTACAACCCCTGTTACATATTTCCAAAAACGTTTCATAAATTCACGCCTCATTATTTTATTGATCTCAGGAAGAAAACGTATTTTTTCCTGATGTTTTCTGTTACTCACAGTATAACAGTCGGGGCGTATGGTTTCAACTAAATATGGGAATTTTAAGAATTGTTAAGATTTCAGTTCAGCTAATTTTTCTTTTTTGTTCATACTTTTTTCAGAATGACGTCACAGAATGACCACAAAATGTGAGTATATTATTAGATGTGCAAAGGGTACTACCTTTGATAACACTTTTTTCTTTTTCATACTGCCGGGGCTACCTCCAAACAAAGCCCCGGCCTCCTTCCTTTTTATTTCCCCATTTTTTTAATTATGCCATGCAAGACGTACACTGGACGGATGTACTTCTTTTGTCATCCAGTCCACATCGTTGGTGATCCAGTCCATGATCCCCAGCTGACGTGTTTCCCATGCGATGGTCGCCTCTCTTGCTTCCGGTGTTTCTTCCACTTCCATGGTAGTGTCGATCTCATCGTATCCGAAAATATATCCGCCTGCGCTCCAGATGCTGAAGTTACTGTCCGGCCGGATCTATTGTATCGCCTCTCTGTGCTACAAGTCCGTCATGACGAGCCTTGTATTCTTCCTCACAGCCGTCTTTTAATTTTGTCATGAACATTCTGTGGCGGATCAGCTCTTTGTTTTCTCTCACAACACCAAAATTATGATACATCAGACGCATGTCTTTTCCAGGAGTGGAGATCCAGGTAAATGTATCCTGGATTTTTTCAGTCAGTGCTGCTTTTACTTTCTCCTCTTTTGGAGAGATCACAGCTCCGTCTGCATTTTCGTAATATCCGAAGATCAGGTCTGCCGCATTCCAGATGCTGAAATTATGAATGCCGTTACGGTCAAGATATGCAGTAAGCTCCGGCCAGATCTCGCCTAAGGTCTTACGGTAATCATTCATTTTTCCTTCTTTTACTTTCATTGCAAAAGCATGTCGTTCCATTTATGCTATCCTCCTGTTTTGATGATCCTGTGCTATGTTTTCCACTATGAGCAGATATAGTTCTTCTGCTCTCATATGATTTGATTCTATCACTTTTATTTTGTTTTTACAATTATGAGGGTAGGATTTCCGATCACTGTTCACAGGTAATATCCGCAAAGCATGTTGCCTGACACAAAGTTATCCGTAACGATTCCCTGAGATGCTCAGGCAAGATACAACATGACCATCAGTGGCATGGTTATGATACTTACCAGCGTTGTCATTACATTGATGGTGCTGGCATAGACCGGGTCCTGATCGTAGAGCTGTGCCAGCTGTACAATCGTTGTTGCCGACGGTGTGATCACTGCCATCAGACTGATAAGCAGAATGGTTTTCCATCCTTTACCATTGAAGCCAAGGCAGATACTTCAAAAACAACAGTATGAGCAGCGGAGTCACCACCATTTTCAAGATCGTGATCAGATAGATCCTGGAATGGCTGAAAATATCTTTCCATTTTACCTCCGTCATGGTCATTCCAAGCATGATCATACATACAGGTCCCAGGGTGGCTGAAATCTGGCTCATGGTGTTTCCAAGAATCACCGGCAATCTGATCTGCGTGAAGAACAGAACGATTCCAAGGATAATAGCGATCAAATTGATGTTGCAGAGGATTTTTTTCCAGTTGATGCCGGCCTTCGCCTCCATCAGTGACTGTCCGTGGGTCCACATCAGGATCATCTGCACACTCAGGAAAGCACTGGCATAGATCACCCATTTTTCACCAAGGACTACCGTTACAAGAGGGATCACCAGATTTCCGGAATTGGAATAGATGATGGATTCTTTTTCTACCACACTTAATTTCAGTGGCTTGCCGATGATCTGTACAAATACCAGAAGAAAAATATGGATCAGGATGCCGCTGCCACTGCCAGAAGGAAGCCATTCCGGATGCTTCTGGAATATTCGATCTGAAAAGCATTGATCATTACGCAGGGCATGATGATGTAGATACAGATGACTGAAAGTGTCCTGCTGCTTTTTGCATCGATAAGTCCGCATTTTACCACTGTAAATCCACAGGACATCATCAGAAAAAATACGATGATCTGCTGCAATAATTGTAAAGTTATCATTTTTTCTCCCCTCCGAACGCGTCAGCTCTGTCCGATCTCTTTCAGGGCTGTCTGAAGCTGCGTGTCTTCTTTATGTGTAAGTTCTGTCCAGTCTGTGATGTCTCCGGAAAGCTCTGCTTCCACATCCGGAGTGATTCCTTTTTTGTTGATATCATTGCCCTTTGGCGTAAAATATTTTGCGATGGTGATCTTTACCGCACTGCCATCGGTAAGAGCTGGATGGTCTGCACCACGCCCTTCCCATAGGTAGTTGTTCCTACAATCGTTCCAATCCCGTAGTCCTTTACCGCCCCCGCAAAGATCTCCGATGCACTGGCACTGTTTCCGTTTACCAGAACAGCCAGCGGCATGTCCAGTTCATTTTTTCCGTCGCAGGTTTCCTCTTCCCTTTTTCCGTTTTTGTCCTCTGTATAGACGATCAGTCCTTCCGGAAGTATTTGGCGGAGTACGCCGCAGACTGCAGTAAGAAGGCCTCCCGGATTATCACGGAGATCCACAACCAGCTTCTTCATTCCCTGATCCTTCAGATCTGCAAATGCTTTTTTATACTGATCGCTGGTCACCTCAGAAAATTCGGAGATCCGGATATAGCCGGTGTCTCCGGAAAGCATCTCATGGGAAACGGTCTGAATCTCCACATCCCGGATCTCCACTTTGACATCCCGGGTTTTCTCTTCGTTTTCCCGCTGTATGGTCAGCATTACGGAATCTTTCTCACTGTCACGGACCATGGAAGCAATATCGGAAGTTTCTTTGTCTGTAACATCAGCTCCATCTACTGCCTTGATCACATCTCCCTTTTTCAGTCCCGCCTGTTCTCCAGGGCCACCCTCATAAAGCTGTATGATCTTTGCCCCTCCGGTGTCATCCTTCTGAAGAACGGCACCAATCCCTACGTAGGAGCCTTCATTGGAAGTATTCAGCTCTTTATACTGTTCTGCTGTGTAATAGGTGGAGTACGGATCCCTCAGGCCGGCAAGCATGCCAGCATAAAGCCCCTCACGCAGGCTGCTTTCGTCTTTTTCATCCAGATATTCTTCATCGATCAGTTCTTCCAGGTAATTCAGCTTCTGAACCGTTTTCACATCGGAAAGCGCATTGCCTTTCGGAAACAGTACTTTCTGATAGCTGGTAAAAACAGCGCCTGTCACAACCAGCGTTGCTGCCACTCCAATGGCTATACCTTTTTTGAATTCTTTATTTTTCATATTTTTCCTTTCTTCTGCACAGCCGGCAAAGCCGATAAGATCACAGATTTTCTGTACTCCTCTATGCGCCGTTCGGTTTTTATATACCGAAAACGCTGCCGATATTCCGACAGCCGCTGTATATCTTATGATCACACATCATGCGGATACATAAGATTCTCTGCTATTTGGTTATACTCTGAGATGTTTTCTTGTTGTGAAAAAGCTTCCCAAAAGACCGATTCCCACACCAAGTCCAAGGCCCATGGGAACCAGACCCTCATAAATCTGCCAGATCGGAATGAAATCCACGATTCCTGTCAATACATTGAATTTTGTCAGAATAAACTCTACAGCGGAATTATACAGGAAAAACAGACAGATCAGCGGTATCGCCGCACCGATCACACCGAGGATCATACCTTCCAGAAGGAATGGCAGTCGTACAAAAGCATCTGTAGCTCCTATGTATTTCATAATTCCGATTTCTTCCTTGCGGACAGAAATACCCATAGATACTGTATTGCTGATCAGGAATATGGAAATGATCAAAAGGATTGCGATCACGGCAATCGACACATAAGAAACCAGCTTGTTAATGGAACCAAGTGTCCTGGATGCCTGTTCAGACTGATTTACCTTCCGGACATGTTCCAGTCCCTGGATATAATTCACCAGTTCTGTCTGCTTGGTAATATCATTAAGATATACCTGATAATTGGATGAATTGGCAAGAGGGTTATCATCTTTAAATCCATCTGCCGCATCTTCATCTCCAAAATATTTCTGTTTGTATTCTTCCCATGCCTGATCTGCGGACTGATAGTCCATCCTGGCCACTTCCGGCCTGGACTGAATAGCATCGCCGATCGCCTGGATCTCTTCCTCTGAAGTGCCCTCATCAAAGAATACTGTGATCGGTACTTCTTCTTCCACCTTATGGGCAATATTACCGACGTTGTTCACGATGGAATAGAAAATGCCTACCAGAAAAATGCAGGCTGCCATCGTGATGATACATGCCAGGGAAAACATCCAGTTTCTTTTTATATTCTTAAAGCCCTGCTTCAGGGTATACCAGATCGTACTAGCCTCATGATATCCTCCTCTTTCTCATCGCTGATGATCTTGCCGTTGTGCATGGTGACTACTCGCTTGCGCATGGCATTGACGATGTCCTTATTGTGGGTAACTACCAGAACTGTGGTTCCTCTGTCATTGATCTGCTCCATCAGAGCCATGATCTCTTCAGAGGTTTTCGGATCCAGGTTTCCGGTCGGCTCATCTGCCAGAAGGATGTCTGGGCGGTTTACCAGTGCTCTGGCAAGAGCAACTCTCTGCTGCTCACCACCGGAAAGCTCATCCGGGTATGCCTTATACTTTCCTGCAAGTCCTACCTCCTGGAGAACCTCCGGCACACGTTTGCGTATCACACGGGTAGGTCTTCCTATGACACGCTGCGCAAATGCTACATTCTCATATACATTACGGTCTTTTAAAAGACGGAAATCCTGAAATACTACCCCAAGCTTTCTGCGATACTTGGCAACGCGTCTGTGTTTCATCTTCTCCAGACGTTCCCCGCTGACTGTGATCGTTCCGCTGGTAGAATCCAGTTCTTTCATCAGAAGCTTGATCAGTGTGGATTTACCGGAGCCACTGCTTCCTACTACAAATACGAATTCCCCTTTGTCAACATGTAAGTTCGCATGATTCACAGCCGGAAGACCCGGGCCGTAAGATTTGCTCACATCTACAAGATCGATCATATATATCCTCCTCTATATTATAAAAGCATAATTTTCTTAATTTTTTCGTAACATTATTGTAATATATTTTCTGTTTAAATGCAAGAATAAATTTCCCGGTCCCTACAACGGTTACTGTTCACGTTACTGTTCACTCCGTTCTCAGTAACACGCTTCGCGATGCACAGAATTTATGCTGATCGCATAAATTCGCGCGATATGTCTCGGGTTTTCTGTGACCTTCGCTCACAAAAAACACCTCGCGGGACATTACCAGTGAACAGTAACCTGTTCACCCTATTCTCAGTAATGCGCTTCACGGAATATTACCAGTGAACAGTAAGCAACAGCCCTCTTCAAATTATTTATTTTAACGTAAAAATACCAAAATTACAATAGAGTCATGGATGTTATCTGTGAAGTTCATGTGAATTCGTTACTGCTCACTCCGTTCTCAGTAACACACTTCGTGAATGCTTCCAAACAGGAGGGACATTTACACAATATTCCATGATGAAAAACGCTCATACAAAAACTGCCGCCTATTCCGGGAAGGAATAAGCGGCAGTTTAAAAGTTCTAATATGTTACCTTAATATAGCAAACTATCATCTTGCATTCCGAATGCTATTAATACTCTAATGTCTCCATATATTTCATATATCGAACAACCATCAGCGCGATCTTAAATGTAATGGCATCCTCAAACACTCTCAAATCAAGGCCTGTACTCTTCTGGAGTTTATCCAGACGATATACCAGCGTATTTCTGTGGATATACAGCTGACGTGAAGTTTCAGATACGTTCAGACTGTTCTCAAAGAATTTATCGATGGTGACAAGTGTCTCCTCATCGAAATCATCCGGAGATTTGTTGTCAAAGATCTCGCGGATAAACATCTTACACAGAGGAATAGGCAGCTGATAGATCAGACGTCCGATTCCAAGTGAGCTGTATGCGATAACTTCCCTGTCTCCGAAGAAGATCTTACCTACATCAAGGGCCATACGCGCTTCCTTGTAGGAACGTGAAACTTCTTTCAACTCATTGACAATGGTACCGTATGCCATGTGGACATCCTCACCATCTTTATTCAGATCCAGAGTATCCATAATCGTATGAGCCAGCTTATCCATCTCCGGATAGCCCTCTCCCTCTTCCAGTTCCTTGACTATAATGATGCTCTTCTCATCAACAGCAGTGATAAAATCTCTGCTCTTTCCGCCAAAAAGGCTTTTCACGCTCTCTACAGAGCTGTGATCTTTCTCCTGGTTCAGTTCCAGGATCATAACTACACGACGGACATCTGCTTCAATATGAAGCTTCTTCGCTCTGTTGTAAATATCCACCAGAAGAAGATTATCAAGAAGAAGATTCTTGATAAAGCTGTCTTTGTCAAAACGCTCCTTGTACGCAACGATCAGATTCTGGATCTGGAAGGCTGCAAGCTTGCCTACCATATAAGTATCCTCATCATCTCCGTGGGCTACCAGGACATATTCCAACTGATAATCATCACAGACCTTAAAGTACTGAAATCCCTTGACAAGCTGGCTGTCCGCCTGGGATTCTACAAAAGCCTGGATATCTGCCGGCTGGATCTCAAAATCAGAAAAGGTAGACGCAAGTACCTTGCCGTCTGTGTCAATGACACAAAATTCCGTCCTTGATATTTCTTTAAGTCCCTCGAGCGTATTCTGTAACACCTGATTCGATATCATTCCGTTCAATCCCTTCTCACTTATGTGTATGCTTATCTTCTGTCTTTCCCTCTCTATCTATGGCTATTTTAATACAAAATCACCAAAAATGAAAGAGTAAAACTGAAAAAATTTACAAATTTTTGTTGAAATCCGCCTAATTTTTCTCTATAAAACCTTCTCCATGAACTTCTCTTGCATCGGAAACGATCACAAAAGCGTTGGGATCAATATCATCTACCAGCTCTTTCAGCTTCACAATTTCCTTTTTGTTTACCACACAGAAGATGATCGTCTTCTCCTGACCGGAATACATCCCCTTGCCACAGATCCCTGTCGCTCCGCGATCCAGGTCTTCCATAATGACTCTGGCAACCTCATCCGGCTTCTCCGTGATGATAAATGTCTGTTTGGAAAACTTCAGACCTTCGATCAGACTGTCGGATACTTTTGTTACCAGATAAACCGCAATGATGGCATACAGGCCCGCTGGATACCGAACACATACATTCCTACGATCACAATAAGTCCATCAATAAACTGCATGATCTGTGCGATGGAATAATGACGCATATACTTCTGGATCAGTGCTGCCATCATATCCGTTCCGCCTGTGGTTCCCTGTCCAAGGAAAACCATTCCAATGCCGATTCCCAGGATCACACCACCGTATACAGCAGCCAGAAGGAGATCATCTCCCGCAATATTCCACACCGGCTGAATGGCAAGCCAGGTTGAGAGGGAGATCTCACCGATCAGAGCTTTTTTTACAAAGGAAAAGCCTTTGATCCGCCATCCCAGAAAAAACAGCGGAATGTTCAGCGTGATATTGGTAAGCCACAGCGGAACCCCGCCATCTATGATCTCACCGGTCCAGTGCTTCACCAGGATCGCTATACCGGAAAAGCCGCCTGTTACCAGCCCGGTTGCATCAAAAACGGAATTGATGGCAAGTGCCATCAGCCCGGTTCCTACTATGATCAGAAGATAATCCAGATACCAGTCCTTTTTTTTCACAAGACTCATAAAGTGCTCCTTTCATTTTTTACAGCAATTCCCGGAATTTCTGTCTTGAAGTGTCCTCAATATTTCTATTCCGCTGTGAAAATCCCGGAAATGCTATAGTATCATATGACAACTGCATCAGTTTCCCGCACTGACGTGTCATAAAAAGAACGGGACCGTACACTATTCTGCGTCCGTTCCCGTTCTCCATGCTATTTTTCTGTCTTTTTATTTATAAAATGAACAAATTCATAGCTTTCCATTATCTGAAAGTATTTTACGATTCTCGGATAAAGCGGTTCTGCCTTATCTCCGAAATGCTCTTTCACCAGCAGGGCAAGCTCCTGCACGGTTTTGGCTCCATCGATCTCAGGCCAGATAAAAGTTCCCATTTCATCAAGATGAACCTTGGAAAACCTTGGCTTGCCAAAAACCTTCTGCGCGATGGTATTGAACATACCCTTATTCTCTATCTCAAGAATGATCCGCTGCTTCAGGTCCCGGTGCCACCGGATCGACTGGTTTGTTTCCGGGATCAGATCAAGATAGTTGATATCCTGTTTCTTATCCTTTTTGTTTTTTCTCATCAGGCTTTCTTCTTTCTCCAGATAGAGAATTTAAGCAGTGACAGGATCATGATGATCATCAGCACAACGCCGCCGATATTTCCAAGGTTTACAACGCCGGACATATCAAGGCTGATACCGACAACTGCAAAGATCGCAAGAAGAATTCCAACAAGACCCTCGCCGGCGATCATACCAGCACAGTACAGGGTACCATCTGTGGACTGAGCTGTCTTGGTTTTTTCGTCAACACCTTTTCTGCTGTCAAGTAATCCACGAACGATACCACCGATCATGATGGTTGCGTTCAGGTAGATTGGAAGGTAAAGACCGATTGCGAAAGGCATTACCGGGATACGGAGGATCTCAAGGCAGATTGCAAGGAATACACCTACAAATACAAGTCCCCATGGAAGGTTTCCGCCCATGATTCCCTCAACGATCATCTTCATAAGCTGAGCCTGTGGCGCAGGGATCTCTGCTGTACCGTAGCCCCATGCTGCATCCAGAAGATACAGAACACCGCCGATAGCAAGACCGGAAACAACAACACCGAGCATCTCGCCCATCTGCTGCTTCTTAGGTGTAGCACCGAGAAGGTATCCTGTCTTAAGGTCCTGAGAGGTATCACCGGCGATCGCTGCGATGATACAGATAACAGAACCAACAGCGATCGCTGCTGTCATTCCGTCGATACCTGTTTTACCGGAGCTCTTGATCGCAAATGTAGCAATCAGAAGAGTAGCGATAGCCATACCGGAAACCGGGTTGTTGGAGCTTCCTACAAGACCTACCATACGGGAAGATACTGTTGCAAAGAAGAATCCAAAAACTACGATGATACATGCACCAAGAAGAGTTACCGGGATTGCCGGAACGATCCAGATGATAAATACCATTGCTATAACACCGAGAAGGATGAACTGCATCGGAAGATCCTGTGCGGTTCTCTCTGTGCTTGTGTTCTTGCTTCCCTTCATGCTCTTCATGGAGTCACGGAAGGTTGTAACGATCAGCGGCAGGGATTTGATCAGGGAAATGATACCACCTGTTGCGATAGCACCTGCGCCGATATATTTAACATAAGTAGACCAGATCGCTGATGCTCCGCCGTTTGCGTAAAGCTGGGCAATGGTCGTTCCCTCTGCTGCCGGATACATCCATGTATCAGGTCCGAACAGGCAGATCAGCGGAATGATGACCATCCAGCCGATAAGAGAACCGGTAAACATGTAGGATGCGATCTTCGGTCCTACGATATAACCAACACCGAGAAGTGCCGGATAAACCTCCATACCGATCTCACCCTTGAAGGATTTAAATGCTGCAGAAACATCTGCCGGAAGAAGCTTCAGTCCATCAACAACAAATTTGAAGACAGCTGCAAGTCCCATACCGGAGAATACTGTGGAAGCATTTGCTCCGCCTTCCTCACCGGCAAGAAGAACGTCTGCGCAGGCAGTTCCTTCCGGATAGAGAAGAGTTGCATGCTCTTTAACAATGAGGGCATTACGAAGGGGTACCATGAAAAGTACACCAAGGATACCACCGCAAAGTGCGATCAGAGTGATCTCAACGATGCCTGGTTTGCTTGTAAGTCCTTCCTCTGCCCAGAGGAACAGTGCAGGCATGGTGAAGATAGCACCTGCTGCAAGAGACTCACCGGCTGAACCGATAGTCTGGACCATATTGCTCTCCAGAATGGAGTTTCTGCGAAGAATCACGCGGATAACACCCATGGAGATAACTGCCGCCGGAATGGAGGCAGATACTGTCATACCAACACGAAGACCAAGGTAAGCATTGGCTGCGCCGAAGATGACAGCAAGAATACATCCCATGATCACAGATGTAACTGTGAGCTCCGGAGTGATTTTCTCCGCAGGAATGTAAGGTTTGAACTCTGTGTTTTTGTTCATATTTCCTCTCCCTTTATCTAGTAAATTAGTAACGTTATATAGTATAGCAAATTTCGCAGTATTTTGCAAGAAATTATATCTGAGATATTATATATTATTTACAATTTTCTGTATAATTATAAGCAAATAATTGGTCACTATGCAGCTTTTATGCTAACATAGTGACCTTATTCCTTACAATTGAATATTATACATTTAAAATAAAATACTTTTTTTTTTCAGTTGTCCGTTTCCAGCTGTTTTGTCAGATATCGCCCTACGATCTTCGAGAAATTTCCGATATCCCGGATATAGGCAAAATCCTTTCCAAAAATCTTCTTTTCCGCCGGAAGATCCTTCTCTTCACCTGCAAATACCCCCAGAACACTGACGCCCTGGCTCCGAAGACGCCGCACCTCTGTTGCAGTATCTGAAATGGCATATTTTCCCTGATAAGGGGCCGGATTTTTTGCATTGGGGCGGTTTATGATCACATCGTAGGGGCGTCCGTCACTTAAGATGATCAGGATCTTTTTTTCCTCTTCCCTCTGCAAAAGACTGTATCCCGCTGCTTTTATGGCAAGCCCGTCCCGATTATTGGAGGAAGTCACATAATTGAAAATATCCTCATCCGCCGAAACCGGATCATCATATTCCCGGAACCTGTGCAGGATCGTATGATCCCAGAATGTGCAGTAGCTCATAACCCGATGAGGAATGTCCACATTACTCAGCAGAGCTGATCATATAAGCCTGCAGTGCCACATCTCCCTGTCGGCTCATCTGTGAACCACTGGCATCGATCAGTATATCCACCACAAAATCCGTATTGTCTCCACGAAGAATCCTCTTAAAAAGATTTGCCTCACCGCTTCTGCCTATACGCCACAGCCTGGAAGGAACGATAGTTCCCCGGTCTGATAGGACTTCCTGGTTTTCACTTCGGATCACCAGTGCTTTTTTCAGGAGTTCAGTCAATATGGCAATATTTCGTTTTGCAATTCTGTGCTTGTCATGATAGACCCATATGTTCTTATTACGCAGACGCTTTGCATACTGGTACTGATAATTATCACGAACCGGATTTTTCAGGATTCCTTCTGTAAAATACAGGCTGCAGTCTCCGTGTATTCCCCGGCACATAAGATGGTTCATTCTTTTTTCTTCCGCAGGTGTGAGATAGGTTTTTCCAAAATTCAGTTCCACATAGGTATGAGCTTTCTGAAGAGCTTCCTCTGAAATCACCGTGATCTTGTTTTTCACCTTACGTTTTTCTTCCATATCCTGTGTCAGTGAGGAATCTTCAATATCTGTCATCCGGTCTGTGAGCTTTTCCACGTAATTTTCCAGGCTTCCTCATACATCTCTTCATTAAGGTAGTCTTCCCAGCCAAATTCCGTCAGTTCTTCCAGGGTCACCGCCATTACCCGTTCAAGGAACCGTTTTTCTTCTCAAAGTCCGGATCGATGACCGTATTATAGAGGCTGTCGATGATCCGAATCAGTTCCATGGTGTCTCCGCTTTCTGCACAGGCATAGATCTGATCCCGGAATGCAGACAGTTTTTTCTCCAGAGGCTGTACGCTTCCTGTAAGTACATCACGGAATACTGCAATTTTCAGCCTGTCTAACAGCTTATCGTAGGAAGGCAGGGTTTCATATTCCTGATCCAGGATATCTTCCAGAGCTTTTTTTCTCATGCGGCGAACCCCCGGGCGCTCTTCGCAGATCCGCTCTCCCACTGCCGCTTCGATACATAGCTGTGTCAGCCCGGTCAGCTCCGTCTCAGATGCATCCAGATAGATTTTTTTTACAAGATAAAGACCAAGAAGATTTTTGTCAAAATATCTGGCAAAAGCACCCTGTTTGATTCCATCGTAAAGAGCGATCTCTTTTGAGCGGAGAAACAGCGATACATCCGGCTTCACATCCAGGGTATAATCGCCGCTTACCGTCCAGAGGAGATTACGGATCCGGTTTTCCAGCTCCATCTTGTAATCTTCTATAGAAAGTTCTTCTGTCAGATCTTTATGCATAGACATCGTCCTTTGTCCATTCTTCCGGGATCCTTGTACGGACTACATCGTCCACGATCTCCTTTTCAAAAATATCGAAAGTTTTGTTCACCACTCCCATCTGCACTGCTGCCAGGGGAGAAAGTCCTGCACGAACAATCTTCATGGCAGCCAGAAGTCCTCGAAGATCCAGCGCTTTTGTAGATATCTCGCTGTTTACGGATTTCTTCTGAAGATCCATAAATACACCGATAAACTGTTCCACTGCCTTTTCCTTTGCCTCCGGGAACATTTTGCGGAAAATAAATCCCAGGGTTTCTTCTGTCTGCGCGGGCATATCGATCACCAGGAAACGAGAAACAAGAGCTTCGTTCAGCTCCTTTGTTCCTGCATATCCGTAGTTCATGGTTCCGATAAAACGTGCCGCAGGATGAAGGTCGATCCGGTCATAGCCCGGAACATCAATGGAGCGGCGATAGTCCAGAGTTGCATGAAGGACAGAGACCGCATCGTTCTTTGCCATATTGATCTCATCCAGAATACCGAAGCCACCATACTCGGCACACTGATAGATGCTCCCTTTTCGGAGGCAGACTTCATTGTTTACAAAGGTATCCGTTCCGATCAGGTCTCCGCTGTTTGTATTGACATGGAAAGATACATTGTAAACCGGGCGGCCAAAAGCATATGCCAGATTTTCTGCCAGGATATTTTTTCCCGTGGCCTTTGGGCCTGCAAGAAGAAGATTTTCTCCTTCCAGAAGTCCTGCAATGGACATTTCCAGGATTTCTTTTCCGTAGAACGGTATGGATGGTCTGGAAACTCTGGCTGCAGCCCCCTCATCAACGTTATAATTTTTTCGAAATTCCTCAATGCCGTGGATCAGGTTTTCGGAAACGTTCTGTTCTTTTAAAAATTCTAATTCTATCATATATACTTACTCCTGAATCTGATTGAATGCCGCAGATATCCTCATCCGCAGTTATTATATGATCCTATGACGGACAACAGCTTACAGATTCTTTCTCCGCCAGGTAAAAAACGGGACAGATCTTACATCTGTCCCGTCATTTGATCTCAAAGATGCCGCTTCACCCAGGAAACATCTCTTATTTCCTGTATTTTATTTAATCGATCATACCTCAAAGATCAGATCACCGTAGGATGCATCGGCCACATATCTTTATCTACGATCATCTCAAGCTCGTCTACAGGTTTTCTTAAAGCCTGCATTGCCGGTACCACGCTCTCTCTGAAAAATACAGCACGGTCACGTCCCTCTTCATGGGATTCCGACTCAGCGATCAGTCCGGAAAGCTTATCCATAGCTGTCTTGGTCTCAGCAAGAAGTGCGGAGGATTTTTCCAGAAGACTTGTCTGTACACTGACATCCAGTGCTGCACTCACTGCCTTCACTGAATTGATGGACTCTGCAAGAACTGTTGTGTAACGGATCACTGCAGGGATGATCTGCTTGGTAGCAATATCCACCATGGTCTTGGCCTCAATATTGATAGCCTTTGCATAGCCTTCATACTGAATCTCTGCTCTGGACTCAAGCTCTGCTCTTGTAAATACATTAAAGGATTCAAAAAGCTTCACAGCCTTGTCTGTAGTCAGTGCAGGAATGGCATCTACCATGGACGGAAGAATCGGAAGTCCACGTCTCTTTGCCTCTGCCTCCCACTCCGGTGCATATCCGTTTCCGTTGAATACAATACGCTGATGCTGGATTGCATACTCCTTGATCAGGTCATGTACTGCAGTATCAAAATCGTCTGCTGCTTCCAGACGGTCGCATACATCGCGGAATACTTCTGCCGCAATCGTGTTCAGAACTACGTTGCACTCGGAAATGGAATCACGGGAACCAACCATACGGAACTCAAATTTGTTTCCTGTGAACGCAAACGGTGATGTTCTGTTTCGATCTGTAGCATCCTTCATGAAATCCGGAAGTGTCTTAACACCGGTATCCAGGATCTCGCCGGTCTTACTGTGTGTGGCGGTACCTGTGCTGATCAGCTGCTCCAGAACATCCTGAAGCTGCTCACCAAGGAATACGGAGATAACTGCCGGCGGTGCCTCGTTTCCTCCGAGACGTTCATCGTTTCCAACGTCTGCTGCAGACTCTCTCAGAAGATCTGCATGCTCATCAACGGCTTTCAGGATACAGGTGAGAACAAGAAGGAACTGGATATTTTCATGAGGAGTTTTTCCCGGCTCAAGAAGGTTGATCCCGTCATCCGTTGTCAGGGACCAGTTGTTGTGCTTACCGGAACCGTTAACTCCTGCAAACGGTTTCTCATGAAGCAGGCAGCGCATACCATGACGGCTGGCAACTTTTTTGAGGATGCGCATCATGATCTGGTTGTGATCTGCTGCAATATTTACCGGTGCGTAGATCGGTGCCAGCTCATGCTGTGCAGGTGCAACCTCGTTGTGCTGTGTCTTTGCTGTTACGCCCAGCTTCCAGCATTCCTCATTGACTTCTTTCATATATGCGGAGATTCTCTGACGGATAGTTCCGAAATAATGGTCATCCATCTCCTGTCCCTTAGGAGGCATGGCGCCGAAAAGAGTTCTTCCTGTGTAGATCAGGTCTTTTCTCTGGAGCCATTTCTGCTTGTCAACCAGGAAATATTCCTGCTCAGCTCCAACGGAAGGAGTTACTTTTTTTGATGTTGTATTTCCGAAAAGTCGAAGAAGTCGAAGTGCCTGTGTATTAACTGCTTCCATAGAACGGAGAAGCGGTGTTTTCTGATCAAGCGCCTCTCCTGTGTAGGAGCAGAATGCTGTAGGGATACATAAGATCCCGCCGGCTGCGTCATGACGTACAAAGGCAGGTGATGTGCAATCCCATGTTGTATAGCCTCTTGCCTCGAATGTTGCACGAAGTCCTCCGGATGGGAATGAGGATGCATCCGGCTCACCCTTGATCAGCTCCTTACCTGAAAAGCTTAAGAGTACCTTGCCGTCCTCTCTTGGCGCTGTGACAAATGCGTCATGTTTCTCGGCAGTAACACCTGTCAGCGGCTGAAACCAGTGACAATAATGAGTAGCACCTTTCTCAATAGCCCATTCCTTCATCTCATGTGCAACCACATCAGCGATCTCCATGGACAGCTCCTTACCCTCTTCTATTGTCTTTTTCAGTTCGCGGTATACCTTCTTCGGCAAACGGTCCTGCATAACAGAATCGTTAAATACATCGCAGCCAAAGATTTCCTTTACGTTGATATAATCTCCCATTTCTTCCTCCTTTTCGTTCCTGTATATCCAGTCTTTCTTATGAGGAAAGACATTTTCACCTCTGTATGATCACCTTATCTCCGGATACTCGGATCATTCTTCGCTCTTCTGGGTGATCTCCTTGATCTCCTGCATTTTCTGGTTCAGCCGGCTTTTTTTCTGTTTCTTGCTGCTGGTAAGATAAAGGTTCATGGCCTCATGAAGATTATCGATTTCCACACGGGTCTGGTCTCCTCCGAACTCTCCGTCCAGCGTCCACGGAACAGCCTCCTCTGACTCGATCACAACATGCGCAGACTTAAAAGAATAGATCAGATCTGTATTATCCTCTGCAGTAAGAAGCGCAGTCATGATCTCCTGAAGCTCCAGCGGATTCTTCGGATTGGTGATCAGTGTCACCTCAAACAGTCCGTCATTCATATCCACGTTTTTTCCGGTAAGATTCTTAAATCCACCTACAGATCTGGAATTGCTGATCATACCGTAGATAAAATCATTCTCCACAGTCAGCTCATCGGAAGTTACCTTCAGATGATAGGATTTCACCTCAAAAAGCTGTTTCATTCCTTCCAGCACATAGGCAACATGTCCCAGGATATTTTTCAGATCCTGGTCCGTCTCATAGGAAACATTGGTAAACAGTCCAAACGCAGCCACATAGGCAAATGTCTGGTTATTAAATTTACCGATGTCACAGTGATAGATCTGCTCCTCCATGATCATGAGGCAGCTGCAGTCATACTCTTCGGCATAAACAGACTGTTGGCAAAATCATTGGTGCTTCCTGCAGGGATATACCCTATCGGTGTCTGGCTGCCCACTTCCACGATTCCGGTAACCACCTCATCCAGTGTACCGTCACCTCCGCTGCAGGCGATCAGATCCACCTGATCTGCATATTCCTTCACCTGTTCATAAGCATCCTTCGGTCCCTGCGTGGCACGGATGATCACTTCGTAACCACCTTTATTAAAGATATCCACAATGTCCAGCAGATGCATCTTGATTCTTCCTTTTCCTGCTTTGGGGTTGAAAACAAAAAGCATTCTTTTTTTCATTATACAATCCTCATTTCCCGAAATGATTCGTTATGTCTATTCTTTTACTATGATAAAAAAAACGATGTAAAATGTCAATCTTAACTTTTCACATCTGGTCTTACCACAGGCAACCGGAATTTTATAACAAAAAAAGCCCGAAAACCCAATAAAATTGAATCTTCAGACCTTTTGTTAAGTAGCGAGAGGGGGATTCGAACCCTCGACACCACGGGTATGAACCGTGTGCTCTAGCCAACTGAGCTATCTCGCCATATTCTTTTGTAACATGGGACCTATAGGGCTCGAACCTATGACCCTCTGCTTGTAAGGCAGATGCTCTCCCAGCTGAGCTAAGATCCCATAACAAACGCTTGTCTTAAGAACTCTTCCGTTCCGCAACTCGCTTTGCTATTATATAATGGTTTATGACTTGTGTCAACAGTTTTTTTCACTTTTTTTAATTTTTTAAAAATATATGCTTTTTGTATTTTTACAGTGGCAGGGAGGTCTGAAATCCCCTGCCACTGCATGCTTACGGATATTACTTGAAGTACTCAACACCAGATTCGAAAATCTTGATATCCTGCTCTCCGTAGATATTGACAGCAACGCCTGCGTCACGACGCTCACTGTGTGCCATCTTTCCGAGGACACGTCCATCCGGGCTTGTGATACCCTCGATGTTCATATAAGAGCCGTTTACGTTAAACTCACCCTCATATCCGGTCTCATCTACCGTACATACTCTGTTGCGATCTGTCCATTTTCCTTGAGTTTCTTCAGCCACTCATCGTTTGCAACAAAACGTCCCTCACCATGAGAAGCCGGATTACAGTATACGCCGCCAAGCTGTGCTTTCTGAAGCCATGGAGACTTGTTGCTGACAACCTTGGTGTAAACCATCCTGGATACGTGACGTCCGATAGTGTTGTAAGTCAGTGTCGGAGAATCCTCTTTCTGTCCGCAGATCTCACCGTACGGTACCAGTCCAAGTTTGATCAGTGCCTGGAATCCGTTGCAGATACCAAGAGCAAGACCGTCACGCTCATTGAGGAGCTTCATAACTGCCTCCTTGATCTTCTCATTCTGGAATGCGGTAGCAAAGAATTTCGCAGATCCGTCCGGCTCATCTCCAGCTGAGAAGCCGCCCGGGAACATGATCATCTGTGCCTGAGCGATGGATTTCTCAAAGAGTTCTACAGAATCATGGATATCTTCTGCTGTAAGGTTCTTGAATACCTTTACGTCTACCTCGGCACCTGCTCTCTCAAATGCACGGGTGCTGTCATACTCGCAGTTTGTTCCAGGGAATACCGGAATAAATACACGTGGTTTTGCAACTTTATGTTTGCATACATAGATGCTGTCTGCTTTGTAAAGGGAACCGTCATCTGCCTTGACATCCTCGGTTCCTGCTGCTGTTTTAAATACATTCTCCAGAGTTCCTTCCCATGTGGAAAGCGCCTCTTTCAGAGTGATCTCTGTATCACCATAGGTGAACTTCGCATTATCCGTAACCTCACCGATCACAGTATAGGTAACTGCAAGCTCACCGACTTTTCCATCCGGAACCTCACAGATGATATCACCGAATGCCGGAGCAAAGAACTCTCTCGGATCAAGGTTATGCTCGATCTTTACGCCCATGCCGTTACCAAAGGCCATCTTGCTGACTGCGGCAGCGATTCCATGACGGTCAAGTGCATATGCGGAGATCACACGGCCTGACTGGATATCCTGGTGTAATTTATCATACTGCTCCATAAGAGCCGGGTAATCCGGAAGATCATAGGAATCCTTCGGTGCACGAAGCCATACCAGCTTGCTTCCTGCTTTTTTGAATTCCGGTGTGATCACATCTTTTACCTTTGCAACATCCACTGCGAAGGACACCAGTGTCGGAGGAACATCAATATCATTGAAGGTTCCGGACATACTGTCCTTACCGCCGATGGAAGGAAGGCCGAATCCGATCTGTGCCGCATAAGCGCCAAGCAGTGCGGAGAACGGCTGGCTCCATCTCTTAGGATCTTCTGTCATACGACGGAAGTATTCCTGGAAGGTGAAACGGATCTTCTTATAGTCACCACCGGTTGCAACGATCTTGGCAACAGACTCAGTTACTGCGTAGGCAGCTCCATGATACGGACTCCATGAGGAAAGGTATGGATCAAAGCCGTAGCTCATCATGGTAACAGTCTCTGTTTTTCCGTTCTGTACCGGAACCTTTGCAACCATGGACTGTGTCTCTGTCAGCTGATATTTGCCGCCGTGAGGCATAAATACACTGCCTGCGCCGATGGAGCCATCAAACATCTCCACAAGGCCCTTCTGTGAGCATACATTCAGGTCAGCAAGAACATCCAGCCATTTTTTCTTTACGTCTGTTACATCCGGACGTTCCTCGAAAAGATTTCCGTCCTTTGACGGGATCTCAACCTCAACGGAGGTCTCCTGATGTGCACCGTTGGTATCCAGGAATGCACGGGAGATATTTACGATCTCTTTTCCTCTCCAGTTAAGGACAAGGCGTGGCTCCTCAGTTACAACTGCAACCGGAACTGCTCAAGATTCTCTTCATTTGCAAATTTCAGGAAAGTATCCACATCTTTCGGGTCAACTACAACAGCCATACGCTCCTGAGACTCAGAGATGGCGATCTCAGTGCCGTCAAGACCTGCGTATTTTTTCGGAACCTTGTCAAGGTCGATCTGAAGTCCCGGTGCCAGCTCGCCAATGGCAACGGAAACACCGCCTGCGCCGAAGTCGTTACATTTCTTGATGATATGGCTGACTTCCTCTCTGCGGAACATTCTCTGGATCTTACGCTCGGTAGGTGCGTTACCTTTCTGCACCTCAGCGCCGCAAACCTCGATGGAAGCCTCTGTGTGGACCTTGGAGGAACCTGTTGCACCGCCGATACCGTCACGGCCGGTACGTCCGCCAAGAAGGATGATGATATCTCCCGGGTCGGAATTTTCACGGATGACCGCACGTCTCGGAGCCGCACCCATAACCGCACCGATCTCCATACGTTTTGCAACGTAGTCCGGATGATAGATCTCTTTTACAGCACCGGTTGCAAGACCGATCTGATTTCCGTAGGAACTGTAGCCGTGGGCTGCACTGCGGACAAGCTTCTTCTGCGGAAGTTTGCCCTTCAGAGTTTCCTTTACGGATACGGTAGGATCTGCTGCACCTGTCACACGCATCGCCTGGTATACATAGGTACGTCCGGAAAGCGGATCACGGATGGCTCCGCCAAGGCAGGTTGCCGCACCACCAAAAGGCTCAATCTCCGTCGGATGGTTGTGTGTCTCATTCTTGAAGTTGATCAGCCACTCTTCTTCTTTTCCATCCACGTCCACCGGTACCACGATACTGCAGGCATTGATCTCATCAGACTCTTCCTGATCTGCAAGCTTGCCTTCTGCTTTCAGTTTCTTCATTGCCATAAGTGCAAGATCCATCAGGCAGACAAACTTATCGTCACGGCCCTTGTACATGTTCTTATGGGCATCCAGATATTCTTTGTATGTTTTTTCGATAGGAGTCTTATAATCACCTTCATCAAACTTCACGCTGGTAAGCTCTGTGGAGAAAGTAGTATGACGGCAATGATCAGACCAGTAGGTATCCAGAACGCGGATCTCTGTCATGGAAGGATCGCGTTTCTCTTCATTCCTGAAATAATTCTGGATATGCTGGAAGTCCTTGAATGTCATGGCGAGGTTCAGAGAAGCGTACAGCTCCTTCAGATTAGCCTCAGCCATATCCTTGAATCCGTCAAAAATCTTCACATCCTCAGGATCCGGGAATATTGTTACCAGTGTTTCCGGCTTCTCAAGACCTGTCTCACGGGAATCCACAGGGTTGATGCAGTGATGTTTGATCGCCTCAAACTCTGCATCTGTAACGGTTCCTTCAATTACATAAGTAGTTGCTGAACGGATGATCGGTGCTGCATTCTCATCCAGGAACTGTACACACTGCACTGCAGAATCAGCTCTCTGGTCAAACTGTCCGGGAAGGAATTCTACGGAAAATACACGTGCGCCCTCTGCCACATCAAATTTTTCAAGATACAGATCATCTACCGGCGGCTCTGCAAATACGGTCTTGCAGGCTTTCTCAAATACTTCATCGGAGATATTCTCCACGTCATAACGGATCAGCTCGCGGACTGCTGTCACAGTGCTGATACCAAGATAATGTTTGATCTCATGTTTCAGTTCCTTTGCTTTTACTGCAAAGGCAGGTTTCTTTTCTACATACACACGTCTTACGTTGCTCATAGAAGGCTCCTTTCTCTATATCCGATAATAAGGATGGTAAACGTGCAGAAAGCATTTCAGTCTTTCTTTTCTGCTGAAAATATAGTATCATAGGAAATATCATTAGTAAAATTAATATATCTTATATCATTTATAAGCGGAGGATTTTTCACATATGGATATCAATCTTGAACTTTACAAAGTGTTTTATTATGTGGCCACAACACTGAGCTTTTCGGAGGCTTCCAGACAGCTTTTTATCTCACAGTCTGCAGTAAGCCAAGGCCGTCAAAAACCTTTGAAAAAAAAGGCTGGGCCATACTCTGTTTGTGCGCAGCACCAAACGGGTCATCCTGACTCCTGAGGGAGAGCTTCTTCTCCAACATGTAAAACCGGCCCTTTCCATGCTAAACGAGGGAGAGGCTGTCCTTTCCGGAGAAGGAAATCTTACCGGTCAGCTGCGGATCGGTGCCAGCGATACTCTGTGCCGCTATTTTCTCATCCCCTATCTCCGCCGTTTCCACAAGATCATCCGGAGGTACGGATCAAGATCATCAACAGTACTTCTATCGGATGTGCGGAGCTTCTGGAAAACGGCCAGGCTGAGCTGATCGTCACCAACTACCCGAATTCCCGGCTTTCGGCCCACACCAAGCTTCAGACTGTGCTGGAATTCCGGGATATCTTCGTGGCAAATCCGGACTATTTCACCATGGGCAAATCTCCTCTTTCCATGGAAAATCTTCTGGATTATCCCATCCTGATGCTCGCTCCAAAGAGTACCACCAGCGAATATCTTCATCAGGTGTTTGCAGCCCAGGGACTGAAGCTGCTGCCTGAGGTTGAACTGAACAGCAACGATCTGCTGATCGATCTTGCAGAGATCGGACTTGGTATTGCCTGTATCCCGGATTATATGCTCCGCAACCGTCCGGGCCTGGAACCGGTCCATCTGAAAACACCTCTGCCTGCAAGAAGTGCCGTGATCGCTCATCATGAAGCACTGCAGCTTTCTCAGGCTGCCCAGTGTTTTCTGAAATATTTTTCCCAGATCTGATACGATCAAGTCCCTGCCGCTTACTGCTTTTCGCGATTGAAGCAGGATATTTCCCTGATCCAGTTAAAAAAAGCCACCGGAATCTGCCATAAGGTTATTACGATCCTTATATACTCAATTCCGGTGGTCTTTTCTGTTATTGATATCGGTCAGATATTATTCTTATTACTTACGCTTCAGCCTTCGGCATCACGTCTGCTGCCGCGGTGATATACTCATTCTCGATCTTACTGAACAGACCGCTGTCTGCAAGCTCTGCAAGCTTCACGTCAATCGGCATCTTGCCCAGGACCGGAACCTTCAATTCTGCAGCGATCTCATCGATATGGCTCTCGCCAAAGACCTTGATCTCTTTTCCGCAGTCCGGACATTTCACATAGCTATAGTTCTCCACGATTCCAAGGACCGGAACCTTCATCATATCAGCCATGTTATAGGCCTTCTTGACGATCATGCGGACCAGATCCTGCGGAGAAGTAACGATCACGACACCTTCGATCGGCAGGGACTGGAATACTGTCAGCGGAACATCTCCGGTTCCTGGCGGCATATCTACAAAGAGATAATCCAATTCACCCCAGATCACATCACTCCAGAACTGTTTTACCATATTTGCAAGGACCGGACCTCTCCAGATCACCGGTGTCTCCTCATCCGGGAGAAGAAGGTTTACAGACATAACCTCGATTCCGTTTGCAGTTGGCATCGGATAGATCCCATTGTCACTGCCCTGTGCATTGCCCTTGATGCCATACATCTTCGGGATGGACGGACCGGTGATATCAGCATCCATAATGCCCACTTTATATCCCTTGGAAGCCATCAGGTTTGCCAGGGAGCCTGTTACGAAGGATTTACCACGCCTCCCTTTCCGCTGACAACTCCGATCACATGTTTTACGTCAGAAAAAACGTTTGGTTCTGCCATGAGGCTCTGGGGCTGTTTCTGTCCGCAGCCTTCACAGCTTGATTTGTTGCAGGATGTATTGCTACACTCTTTTGCCATAATAGATTCCTCTCATTCTTTGTATTTACACAGACAGAACTGGCTCTCTGTCCGTGTATTTTTCTCATTCACGATCTCTCATGAACTCCTTACCTTACTTCATAAATCTGTCGATCGCTTTTTCCAGTTCCTTGATAGCATCCCTGTCTCCATGCTCCACTGCATCCACGATGCAGTGTTCTATATGATCCTGCAGGATGATCTTGCCTGTATTATTGATCGCAGATTTTACGGCTGACAGCTGGATCAGCACTTCGCTGCAGTCACGTCCTTCCTCCACCATACGCTTAATGGATTCCATATGCCCGATGGCCCTGGAAAGTCTGTTGAGTACGGCTTGGTCTGTGCGTGGCTGTGATGATGAGGATGTGTGCCATCGTGAGTATGCACATGTTCCTGTTCCCCATGGGTATGTTCAAGAACGGTTCCATCCTCGAGAACGTGCACATGTGTTTCTTTCATGTGTATTTCCTCCTTCAGATCTCCGTGAAAGAACAGCGCTGCCGGATCATAGATGTCTGAATGTCAAAAATGATGGTTCCGTCTTCCAGTACTGTCTTCTCGTAGGAGACATCCTTCCCCTGAAATTTCTGTTTCACATACGCTTCCGGATCTGCAATCTCCACTTCTTCCACAAATACATCACGCATCTGATTTCTCGGACATTTGTTAAAAATTTCCCAGATTACTTCGTACTCTTTCATCTGTGCCTGTTCCTTTCTTAGTCATCTTATCTATTATAATAATTTTATGTTTTTTTGTCAAAAATAATTGCACTCACGCAAATATTGTCGTATGATACATATTAAAAATATTACTGCTCTGTCCGTGGGCAGTAAACATATATTAATGTGATAAATCAAAGGAGATAAATTTCATGCAGCTTTTAAAAGACAGAATTCTGACAGACGGCGTAGTAAAAGAAGGAAATATTTTAAAAGTGGACAGCTTCCTGAATCATCAGATGGATATTGACCTGATCAACGAGGTCGGCAAAGAATTCAAGAAACGTTTTGACCACTGTCCAATCACCAAGATCCTTACCATCGAGCTTCCGGTATCGGCATTGCCTGTATTGCGGCACAGTATTTCCATGTACCGGTTGTATTTGCCAAGAAAGCACAGAGTGTGAACCTTGACGGCGAGATGTACACCACCAAGGTAGAGTCTTTCACCCACAAGAAAGTTTACGATGTGATCCTTTCCAAGAAATTTCTCGGACCGGAAGATCACGTACTCCTGATCGATGATTTTCTTGCCAATGGCTGTGCACTTCTCGGTCTGATCGACATCGTTAAGAAATCCGGCGCAACTCTTGAAGGAGCCGGAATCGTTATCGAAAAAGGCTTCCAGTCCGGCGGACAGACCATCCGTGACATGGGTATCCACCTGGAATCCCTTGCTATCATTGATTCCATTGCTGATGGCAAACTTACTTTCCGTGAATAAGATTTATCATAAAAATACTCCTGAAACTTATATACATTGTTTCCAGGAGTATTTTTATTTTTATCACAGCCGGATCATGATGTCATTTCTGATCTATGCAGCTGCATCCTTTTCTGGCTTCTCTGAAGGTGTCGGAGTTACTGTTTCCTCCGGTGTCGGTGTTCCGGAAATTTCCGTCTCTTCCTTTTCCGATGAAGCCGATGCAGCTTCCGTTGTATTTTCATCTATATCCGGTTCTTCCGTCACCGTAGCTTCCGGTGTCACTGTCGGCGTTGGTGTGGCAGTTGCTCCGGCATGATTTCATTCTCTTCATAATATCCGTCATCCACAATCATCTGATAATTATCTGCATCGATCAGCTGGATATCACTGGTCACAGTTCCCACGATCTTGGTCCCGTTATCATACTGCTCATAATCGGAGATCTCCGGTTTCTCCCCTTTCAGAAGAGCATCCACCATCGTTACACAGTCATTTGCCAGTACACGGTTATCAAACAGCAGATCATCCTCAATCTTTCCCTGGATCACAGCGGTCACTGCTTCTGCCTCACAGCCGCCTCCTGTGATCATAGGCCAGCCATCCTCTCCAGACACATATCCAGCATCCTCCAGGGCATCCACAGCCCCAAGTGCAAGGTCATCGGCACCTGTGCAGATAATATCCGGTGCACCCTCTGTATAATTCTGAGAAAGGATCTCCGCCATATCATTCTTTGCGGTATTTCTTCCGGAACGCATCACTGCAGTATCATCAAAGGTCAGCTTTCCTGAAGTACATACCAGTGTTCCGTCGTCAAAATATTCCTGAAGCTTCTCCATCACGCCATTATAAAAGAACAGTGCGTCACGATCATCCGGAGAGCCCATAAGAAACTCAATGGTCAGAGATTTCTTTTCTTCCCGTGCTTTCTCCAGATCCATTTTTTTTTATGATGGAATCTCCCACCATTTTTCCGGCTTTTCTTGTATTAAAGGTAACATAATAGTTGACCTTATCTGTATCCATGATCAGCTGATCGTACGAAATCACGGGAATGGATTTCTCGTACACCTGCTCCAGCACATCGTTCAGGCTGTAAGCATCTGCAGGTGCGATGACAAGTGCAGAAAGCTCTTCATCGTCCAGAATGGACTGAATTTGGGATACCTGCGTATCACTGTCTTCATCTGCCCAAAATATCTCTGCATCATATCCATCATCTTCCAGTGTATTCTGAAGAGTTTCTCCATCAGCAGACCAACGGGGATCATCTGCTGATGAAGGCAGAAACACACCTACTTTCTTATCTGCTGCCGCAGTTTCTTTTGCTTCTTCTTTTTCTTCTTCCTCTGCATCATTGCTGTTTTTGGCTTTTCCTTCCGGGTCTTCAGACTCCACACTTTCATTGGCTGCCTCTGTCGCCTCTTTGTTTTTTCCACAGCCGGAAAAGGCTGCTGTAAAGACAAAAGCTCCCACAAGCAGGATTGCTGTTTTTTTCTTCATGATCAAATCTCTCCTATAAGCCTTTATAGTCCTTTGCCAGTGATTTCAGATAGTCTCTGTAGGCGGCTGCAGATTTCTTGGGTTTCAGGATACGTACACTGCCGCCCATCCCGGTCAGCCAGCCGTAGAATTTTCCATTTTCCGGAAGCTCTACAGTTACCGTCAGATCTCCGCTATCTTTCATCTTATATTCTGCATCTGTGCCGAAAAAGTCACGCACCTCCGCCTGTACAGCTCCGGTACAGAGAAGTTTTATTTCTTTTTTTATGGTTCCGGCTGAAGCCTCAAGAAGTTTCCGGTACCCTGTCACAGAGGTCTCATGAATATCTTTAGTTTCATGAATCTCCTTAGCTTCCGCAGTCAGCCCGGGTTCTTCAGACGGCTGTTCCTCTCCGGCACTCTCACCGGCAAGATAATACCCACCCGGCCGTTCTCTTGTATAACGGATATCCATTCCAAAAGAACGTAATACCTCCACATCATCATAAATGCTCTTTCGCTCTGCACGGATTCCCTGTTTCTCAAGATTCTCAAGGATCTTCTGCATAGATATTACCCGATGCTCCCCTGTTTCCCGCAGCATTTTTTCAAGGTACAGGATCTTCGCCTTCTGATTGTTTGATTTTGCCATACTGCCCTCTTATCCTTCGTTTTTTACAAAGCGATGGAAAATATAGGAGTTTGCCTCCTGTTCCTCGCTGTCATCCAGTTTCTCAAGTTCGATCTTTTTACCGTATTTCTTTTCCAGTGCACGGCTGATCAGAAGATCTGCAAGCTGCGGGTTCTTGGGAAGAAGCGGTCCGTGAAGATACGTACCGATCACATTTTTGTATACAACCCCTTCCTCACCGGATTGTCCGTCATTTCCGTATCCTGACAGAACCTTTCCCAGGGATCTGTTGTTTCCGATGGTGGTACGCCCTCCATGATTTTCAAAACCTACGATAGGCATATCAAAAAGATCGCTCTGCATCACAATGTTTCCAATAAGGCGGCCTTTTCCCTGCTCAGTGCTCATATCTACAAGCTTCAGACCCTCGATCATTCCCTGATCCGTCTTATAATAATTTCCAAGGAGCTGATACCCTCCACAGATTGCGATCACAACTCCATTGTCTTCCACATACGCCTTGAAATCCTTCTGGATTTCCTTCAGCTTTTCACATACCAGCATCTGTTCTCTGTCGGAGCCACCGCCAAGAAGTACGATATCCAGTTTGGAAAAATCGATTCTGTCATCCAGTTCATAAGCTATGGTTTCTGCCTCGATTCCTCTCCAGAGACAGCGCTTCATCAGACACTGGATATTTCCTCTGTCACCGTAAAGGTTCAGAAGATCCGGATATAAATGCCCTATCGTTATCTTCATTTCTCACCCTCCAGTTTCTTCAGGATATTTCTGGTGCCAAACAGCGCCGTATAATTTACAAGTACATAAAGATTGCCGCATCCATCCCCGATTCGTTTGCGGATGGCTGTCTCCACATCATTTTCCAGCATGGACGGGATATCCACATATTTCAGACGGAGGCGCATATCCTGACACCGGATACCACTGACTGTGATGGAATTGATATTGTCCCCTCCGAAAAGATCAAAATCCACATCCCAAAGCCAGGAGATATCTTTTCCATCCTGTGCATTATCATTGATCACAATGATGATATCCTTTGGTGATCCGTCCTGCATCACAGCTGAAATGTTCTGGTTAAAACCGGCCGGATTCTTGGCAAGATTCAGAACAACACTGGTGCCCTTGATCCGAAACTGTTCATTGCGTCCGTTTTCCGGATTAAACTTCCGGAGCATCTCATTAAAATGCTCCGCCTTAAAGCCTGCGGTACGAATTCCCGCATAGGCAGCCAGAATATTATACACATTATAGAATCCCTTATAATTGGCCACGATCCGTTTATCCTCCACTGTAAAGGCAATCTGATCATCCACCTTCACATCTGTGGCATCAAAGTCGATCTCCGGACGTTTAAAGCCGCATTTCGGACATCTGTAGTCTCCCAGCTGACTGTAATGATAGAAGCTGTAGATCAGCCTTTCTCCACAGCACTTACAGAACCGGCCCTCACGGATCTCGTTTGTTTTGTTCTCGATCACCGGTTTGCTGATCCCGTAGGTTACAAAAGGATTTCCGCAGTCCATGGCAAGATATGCAGACAGTGCATCATCACCATTGACAATGACCTTCATATCCGGAACCTTTTTCATCATTTCTTCCAGGATGTTCATAGTGATATCGATCTCGCCATAACGGTCCAGCTGATCACGGAACAGATTGGTCATAACCATATAATCCGGTCTGATCCTTGTGAACACATGTCTTGTGGATGCCTCATCCACCTCGATACAGGCATAATCCGCATCCAGTTTTCCGCTGAATTTTGCCCCCAATACAAAGGCTGCCACAACTCCGTTGAGCATGTTGGAACCGGTATGATTGCAGATGACCTTTTTTCCCTCTGCCTCAAGGCCTGCGCACAGCATGTTATTGGTTGTGGTCTTTCCATTGGTTCCGCATACTACAAATATTTTTTCTCTTACCTGAGAAGAAAGCTCTTCCAGGATATCCGGACAGATCTTCATCGCGACCTTACCGGCCCAGGTCACACCCTGCCGGCCCATAAGCTTACAGACATGTCCTGTGATCTTTGCTGCCATCACAGCAATGGTTGTTCTTATTTTCATAATCTTCTGATTCCTTTGTTTTTATTTCTCTTACCACAGATCTTCCGCTGTCAGGAAATCGGTACAGATTCCTTCTGCTCCCTGCGAAATGTATCTTCTGGCCTGGTCACGGTCATTAACCGTATAAACATACAGACTGATCCCGTTTTTTTCAAAGATCTTCTCCGTTTCTTCTGACCAATACTCCCAGTATACTGTTGCTGCCGGAATTCCCTTTTCTTTACAGAAGGATGCAATATACTCCAGCTCTTCCACAGAATACTCCTGCCACAGTGAATATACATAGGAAGGAAAAGAATAGAGCATGGCCGTTCCGGGAAACATTGCTTCATTGTAGATTTCCGGAATGATCCGATCCAGCGTCTCACCGGCACCTGCATTCCTGGCGATTTCCACATAATCACTGTAATCCTCCAGTGTTCTCTGATAATTGCGAAGAGAATACTGTTTGGAATCGATCAGCACATATGCATCCGGATAATCTTTCAGAAGAAGGAAAAAATCCTCCAGTGTCATGGGGGTGTATTTCCCATATATTTTACTTTGTCTGAATTCCTTTTCTGTAAGGACTTTTTTTCCGTTGCCATCCCACTGTCCCATGGAATCGTTCCAGTTATGCCTGCAGACCCATACTCCATCGGATGTCCTGGAAAGATCCAATTCAAAAAGACGAACTCCCTGTTCATACATGAACAGAAATCCCTCTCTGGAATTCAGGTAATCCTTTCCGTCCATACCTCCCAGAGCATGTGCAATGGTCCTGTAGTCCTTCCAGCTAAATCCTCCTGATGTATTCCGGGCAGTTTCTGTTTCCGGGAAACTACCTCCCAGAAGAAAAAGCGATACAAACAGTATTTCCAATGTCAGTATAAAACGTCGCATCATCTCAGGCAACAAAAAAATGCACAAGACGTAAAGGAAAACATTTCCTCGCTGCTTTCCTTTTTATCTTCTGCAAATTTATCATATCCGGGAACCTGTCCCAAACCATTCCTATATTGTTTCTGTCCGGTAATACCAAAAGTCCCACCGACCATGTTTATCATCCTTTCGCATACGTGTAGTCGTATTTCATACATTACCGATTGTACGCTAAAAAAGGATAATAATCAAGTTAATCCTCTTCTTCCTCGTCATATTCCTGCTGAAGCCTCAGATATTCATCATATTTCTCGTGTGCATTCCGATTATAGGATCGGGAGATCGGTATTACATGCTCTCCGATATGGAAGCTGTCATTTTCAGCTCCTGTGACCCGTTCTATATTTACTATAAAGCTCTGATGACACCGCAAAAATGTACCGTCGTCAAGCTGTTTTTCGAAGTCTTTCAGCTTACCTCTGCACCGGAGTATGCTTCCGTCTGTCCTATGGAAATTCACGATATGCAGACTGCTGGTAATATAGCTAACCTGACTGTAGCGTAAAGTATACACACGGGCACGATACTGAAAATGGATCACCCGCTCATCATTCCCGCCGCTAAGTCGCTTCTTCAGTGGTTCCATTACATATTCCAAAGTTTCTTCGGTTACAGGTTTCAGTAAATAGTTATATGCAAACAGGTCAAAAGCATTTCTGTAATATTCATCGCTTCTACTCATAAAAAGCACTGCCACTGACATTTCTTTTTCACGTATCTTCCGTATTGTTTCCAGTCCGTCTACTTTCTTTGAATCAATGTTCACAAAGATTGCATCATAAGGTTTCCTTTTCTTTTCTAATTCTTCCAATAAAAGCTCGCCGCTTTTAAATATCCGAATTTCTGACCCTGGAACGATCCGCTCAAGCTGTTTGTGAAGTTTTCTCGCATCCGCCTGCATATCATCACAAATGGCAATGGTCATCATCGTCATATTTATGTATCCCCTTTTACTCCATCATTGTTACTTTTTGTTCTATATATTATACCATGATTTGTTATTCAAATTATGATATCTTAATGTAATTTATGGTCGAAAACCCACCATTTATGCATTTTTTCGAGTTTTTTGGAATATTAAAAAAGGACATCTGCATTTCTGCAAATGTCCTTTAAATCGGTCAGAAGTAAATTATACAAGCTCGATAAGAACTTCCATTGCTGCATCGCCTTTACGCTGTCCAATCTTAACGATTCTTGTGTAACCACCGTTACGATCTGCGTATTTCGGAGCGATCTCGCTGAACATCTTGTCAACCATGTCAACTTCTTTTGTATTTTTCTTTCTGCCAGCGCCCTTAGCAGGAACCTCTGTTACAGGATAGAAAACTTTCATCATCTCACGACGTGCATGAAGTCTGGAAGGAGCATCTTTCTTGATCTCTTTCTGAACTTCATCGTAAACTGTTTTCTTTTTGCCGTCTACGACTTCTTTTACACGTTTTCCGTCAGCATCTTTACGAGCAACCTTAGCTGTTACTGTAACTGTCTCGAAATTGTCTTTCTCACGTACAGCCATAGCGATAAGTCCCTCAGCGATCTTACGGATCTCTTTAGCCTTAGCTTCTGTTGTCACGATCTTTCCGTGATGAAGAAGGTTTGTAACCTGATTTCTGAGAAGTGCTTTTCTCTGGTTAGATGTTCTGCTTAATTTTCTATATTTTGCCATTTTATTATCCTCCATCTGTGGGACACCAGGACATGCTTGTTCGGTCTTACTGCCCTGCTGCTGACACCCCACTCATTACTCTGTTTCCGGATTATTCCTCTGTAGGCTGGAGCTGAAGTCCCAGCTCTTTGAGTTTTGCAAGTACTTCCTCTAAGGATTTGCGGCCCAGATTACGAACCTTCATCATATCGTCAGAAGTCTTGTTGCATAATTCTTCAACCGTATTGATACCGGCTCTCTTAAGGCAGTTGTAGGAACGAACAGAGAGCTCAAGCTCATCAATGCTCATCTCCAGGACCTTTTCCTTCTCATTGTCTTCTTTCTCGATCATAACCTCTGCGGTCTTAGCATTCTCGGAAAGATCAATGAACAGGTTTAAATGCTCGCTGAGAACCTTCGCTGCAAGGCTGACTGCCTCATCCGGATCAAGTGTTCCATTGGTATATACATCCAGTGTAAGCTTGTCGAAGTCAGTTACCTGACCAACTCGTGTATTCTCTACGATCATGTTGACTCTGTCTACCGGTGTGTAGATCGCATCCACTGCGATCATACCGATCGGCATGTCATCGGTTTTGCCTTTGTCTGCACTGATATAGCCACGTCCCTTGGTAATGGTAAGCTCCATGGCCAGTCTGCAGTCTTTTCCACCGTTCAGGGTTGCGATCACCTGATCCGGTTCATGATCTCAATATCCTGATCTGCCTGGATATCAGCTGCTGTAACAACACCTTTGCCCTCACACTCAATGTATGCGGTCTTCGGCTCATTGTCACTGCTGTGATTCTTAATGGCAAGAGATTTCAGATTCATGATGATTTCGGTCACATCTTCCTTCACGCCCGGAATGGAGCTGAATTCATGAAGTACACCATCGATCTTCACCTGGCTTACTGCAGCTCCCGGAAGGAGGACAGCATAATTCTTCTTAAAGAATTGCCAAGGGTAGTACCATAACCTCTTTCCAGAGGCTCTACAACGAATCTTCCAAACTTCTTATCTTCGGATATTTCGGTAATTTCGATTTTTGGTTTATTGAAATCAAACACTATAAGGTTCCCTCCTTCTGGGTTAATCAACATTCGAGGGTATTACCAATTTTTATAACTGTAGACACAGTAAACAGTTACTAATTATTTAGAATACAGCTCGACGATAAGCATCTCGTTTACAGGAACATCGATCTGCTCTCTTGTAGGAAGCTCTTTAACTACACCCTTCAGGTTCTCCTGATCAACGTCGATCCACTCCGGAACAAGTCTGCCGCCAGTGATCTCAAGGATTCCTTTATATCTCTCAGAGCCTTTGCTCTTCTCTCTGATCTCAATTGTGTCTCCTGCTTTACACAGGTAGGACGGAATGTTTACACATTTTCCGTTAACAAGTACGTGCTTGTGATCTACGATCTGACGAGCCTCTCTTCTTGTTCTGGCAAATCCCATACGGAAAACGATGTTGTCAAGTCTGCTCTCAAGCATAACCATAAGGTTCTCACCTGTCTGGCCCTGCATTCTGTCGGCTTTCTTGTAGTAGTTACGGAAAGGTTTCTCAAGAACTCCGTAGATAAATTTTGCTTTCTGTTTCTCTTTTAACTGAAGACCATACTCAGACACCTTGCGGTTTGCACGTTTTAACTGTCTTGTGGACTTCTTATCAATTCCTAAGTAAATCGGATCCAGGCCAAGGGATCTGCATCTTTTCAGAACAGGTACTCTATTTACTGCCATTTCAACTACCTCCTAATTAGACTCTTCTGCGTTTTGGTGGACGGCATCCGTTGTGAGGAACCGGAGTTACGTCACGAATGCTGGTTACTTCAAGTCCGCATGCCTGAAGCGCACGGATTGCAGCTTCACGGCCTGAGCCCGGGCCTTTTACCATAACGTCTACTGTTTTTAATCCATGAATTAAAGCAGCCTTTGTTGCAGTCTCTGCTGCCATCTGTGCTGCATAAGGGGTAGATTTCCTTGAACCTTTAAATCCAAGACCACCGGCACTTGCCCATGAAAGAGCGTTTCCTTCGTTATCTGTCAGTGTGACGATTGTATTGTTGAAGGAAGACTGAATGTGTGCCTGTCCGTGTTCAACGTTTTTCTTGACACGACGTTTTGTCGTTTTCTTTGTAACTTTTGCCATTTTAAAACTAACCTACACTTTCCTTTTATTGAAATTAATTAGTTATATCTATAAATTATTTCTTCTTGTTTGCAACAGTTCTCTTCGGTCCCTTGCGAGTTCTCGCATTTGTCTTAGTCTTCTGACCACGAACCGGGAGTCCTTTACGATGACGGATACCTCTGTAGCATCCAATCTCCTGCAGTCTCTTGATGTTAAGGGCGATTTCCCTTCTCAGATCACCTTCTACTGTCATTGTCTCATCAATAACAGCACTCAGTCTCTTAACCTCGTCATCAGTCAGATCTCTGACACGTGTGTCAGGATTAACCTCTGCTTTAGCAAGAATTTTGTCTGCGCTTGGTCTACCAATTCCATAAATGTAGGTAAGACCGATTTCAATACGTTTCTCTCTTGGTAAGTCTACACCAGCTATACGAGCCATGTACTGTTTCCTCCATTTTCTGTTTCTGAAAGTTCCGCATATCGTATGTCACTTGCTCTCGCAAGGTGAAATGGGACATATCGACCTGCCGCTTTCTTTTCTAGTTTCCTAATTGGGGTGCCTCGGTAAAACACCCAGCTGTAATTGGCGAATCACAGCCTTTCCGAAATTGCGGATCTTAACCGCTGTTGCCTCTCGGTATTAGGCAATACATGCTTATTATCTGTTCAGTAGAACAACCCTGCCGGGTGTTTCATACTGCAGCCGCACGTTTCACAAACATTCCAAAGAAGTTCCGATATGGAAATCAACCCTGACGCTGTTTGTGCTTCGGGTTCTCACAGATGATTCTGATGGATCCCTTTCTCTTAATGACCTTGCACTTCTCGCAGATCGGCTTTACAGATGATCTTACTTTCACTGGAAATCCTCCTTCCGTAAATTAGTCTCATATCTGCAGTTTCACAGGCGCACTCATACACAGTATTTGCGCGCTTGAAATATATACTAACACCTGTTTTCCTGAAATGCAAGAAAAAATTAAAAAAATTTTTGATTTTTTTTACAGGCTGTATTATAATGGGTGGCAAAGTCCGGCAGACATATGGAATCTGCCTATTTTAATGAAAGGAATCTTTACATATGCATACGGAAATGAAATATCGTTTTCTGATACATTACACCTTATCTTTTATCGGTGGATACCTGGGGCTTTATGCCATTGTGTCAAGAGCTGATCTTTTCGGCAATGCCAGACAGCCAATCTTATTGGTGTTGTGCGGGATCTCATAGGCAGGAATTTTTCGGATATGCTTCTGCGTGTGGGTGCGCTTCTCATATATATGGCTGCTGTTATCCTTACGGTCTGGATCCCAGAGCATTTTTCCGCAGATCTTCGTTTTATCAGTATCGTGATCGATATCTTTGCGATCCTGCTCCTGGGATTCTTTCCTTCCGGAATGTCTCCGGTTGTGGCTCTTTACCCCGTGTTCTTTGCAATGCCTTTCCAGTGGTGTACCTTCAAGGCTCCCGGCGGATATAACAGCTCCACGATCTTTTCCACCAACAACCTTCGCCAGTTCACCACAGCTGTCACTCAGTTCCTTATGAAAAAGGACAGCGCACAGTGCGATAAAGCAAAATTCTACGGAATGACGCTGCTTTCTTTTCATACAGGTGCAGCTTTGTCTCTGATCCTGTATATGACCTGCGGTCTCTCAGGCGTATGGCTCTGTCTGGTTCCTGCCTTCTATGCTGTATGGCTGATCAGTGCAGACCGGAATACCGTAGCCGATACACCGGCAGTTACCCGAAGCACAGCTTCTGACGGCAGCAGCTTCAGGAATCTTTCCTATAAGAAAAAAGAGGCCTGACTTTATTTTAGCTTTGATAAAATAAGAGGAAATGTGATCTGTTTTTACACTGTCACATTTCCTTTTTTGTTTACGCGTAAGCCCCTCTGGCGCTTACAGCTTATATGCGTTCGAAATCCAGTATCATGATTTTGAATGGCCACAAATTGATTTCATCTATATTTCTCATACTATCCTCATAACATATCAATATACTCTGTAACTTGTTTAAACATTCCACGGTATTTACATTGCGCTTACCGGGAAAATCTTTTATAATTATTTCAGAAATCATAAATCCTGCTATATATTTTTGACCGAACATGAATGGAGAATTGAAATGCCCAAAAGTATTTACGAAGATATCTATAAAGATCTGAAAACGAAAATAGAGGACAACACCTTTGCCTATCAGGAGCTTCTGCCTTCCGAAAACACTCTGATCCAGACTTACGGCTGCTCCCGCAATACCCTGCGACGTGCGGTCAGTCTTCTTGTCAGTGACGGCTATGTACAGACCATGCAGGGAAAAGGTGTCCGCAATATCTACCGTCCAAACGAGAAGACTGCTTTCACCATCGGAGAGATCGAAACCTTCAAGAAATCTGCTGCAAGGAACGGTCAGAATGCCCATACGGAGGTGGCTCTTTTTACAGAGCTTTGTATCAGCAAAAATCAGTCAGCTTACACAGGATTTCCCGCTGGTGCAGAAGTATATTATATTCAGCGTATCCATTATCTTGAAGATATCCCGCTGATCATCAACCATAATTATTTTCTGAAGGAATCCGTTCCCGGCCTTACTACCGAGATTGCCAGTCATTCTATCTATGAATATCAGGAACAGGTGCTTCATATGACCATTGTCAACAGCAAACGTATCATGACTGTGGAAAAGGTTACAGAAATTGATGAAAAATATCTTCATCTGAATGTAAAGGATTATAACTGCGTGGCTGTGGTGTCCAGCCAGACTTATAACAGTGACGGTGTGATGTTTGAATATACCCAGTCACGGCACAGACCGGATCATTTTCGATTTTATGATAATGCCCTGCGCCGATGAGCCAGGCTCATAACTGCTTCGCAGCTATACGGTTATGAGCAGGTGACAAATGTGGCTCACAAATATCCGCCTAGATCTGTATAGATACCTGGATCTGTATAGATGCTGCAGTTTCCTATTTTCCAAAATTATGTTATACTGAAACGATCAACGGAGAGAGGAAATTTTATTTTTATGAAAAAACGAGAATCTTTTAACAGCCGCTGGGGGTTCATTCTGGCCTGCATCGGGTCTGCGGTTGGAATGGGAAATATCTGGATGTTTCCCACCAGAGTTTCCCTGTATGGCGGGGGATCGTTCCTGATCCCGTATTTTATTTTTGTGGCACTGATCGGCTTTACCGGGGTGATCGGTGAGATGAGCTTTGGCCGCGGGACACGTTCCGGGCCCATTGACGCCTTCGGCATGGCCTGTGAAACCAAATGCAGACGAAGGCTGGGTGAAACACTGGCTGGATACCGGTGATCGGTGCACTGGCCATGGCTATCGGTTATACGGTTGTTATGGGATGGATCTTCCGATATATGCTCGGAACCTTTACAGGATCTACCCTGGCACCGGCAGATATTGAGTCCTTTGGCGCCAATTCGGAGGCATGGCCTCTGCCTGGGGAAATAATCTCTGGCAGCTGGCTGCTCTTGTGATCTGCATGTTTATCCTGATGTACGGCGTTGGAAGCGGCATCGAAAAGGCCAATAAAGTGATGATGCCTATCTTCTTTATACTGTTTGTGATCCTTGGCATCTATGTTGCCTTTCAGCGGGAGCTGCTGCCGGATACCGCTATATCTTCCGCGTGGAGCCGGAAGTTCTGGCAAAGCTTCCACCTGGATCTTCGCACTTGGACAGGCATTTTTCTCCCTGTCTGTTGCAGGCAACGGTACACTGATCTACGGATCTTATCTTCCGGACAGCGAAGATATCCCTGCATCTGCTGCAAGGGTAGCACTTTTTGATACTCTGGCTGCTATGCTGGCAGCACTTGTTATCATTCCGGCCATGGCTACCACAGGTGCCAAGCTTGACCAGGGCGGTCCCGGACTTCTGTTCATCTACCTGCCACACCTGATCAAAACCATGCCTGGCGGACGGATCATTGCCATCATCTTTTTCGTAGCTGTGTTCCTTGCAGGCATGACCTCGCTTATGAACCTTTATGAAGCTCCTATTGCCACAGTTCAGGAAAAAACAGGTCTTGGCCGGATCCCTTCCTGCATGGTGATCGCCGTGATCGGCGTTGTAGCTTCTCTGCTGATCCAGGGTATTGTTTCTGACTGGATGGATGTGCTTTCCATCTATATCTGTCCTCTCGGCGCAGGACTTGCAGGGATCATGTTCTTCTGGATCTTCGGCCGGAGCTATGTGGAAAGCCAGATCAGCAAAGGCCGTGAGAAACCATTCACGAAATATTTTTATCCGGTGTGTAAATATCTTTATATTCCGGTGTGCTTTCTGGTGCTGATCCTTGGTGTTGTGCTGGGCGGGATCGGATGATAAGGTGATAACATAAGTAAAATAAAAAATTATCTGCATAAACAAATCCCCCGAAAAATGATTTTTTAATCATTTCCGAGGGATTTTTATGTTTTATCTTATAATATTCGTAAAGCCAGGATTTTCGATTTGCTGCATATCCCGAATACACTCACTTCACAGTTTGTCAACAAGTTTAAGTTTTACACTGATTTCCAATTATTCTACATTCTTAGAGTGTATCCGGTTTCTCCACTTCGTAATCAGACCAGGAAGCAATTGTATCGCTGCCTGAGAAACGTAAAAAAATGTGAGTGATAAATTCCACTTCAGATTCTTTTTCTGCAGAAAAGGCAAAAAAAGACCCGGCAGCTTAACGCCACCAGGTCGTCTTTTACAATATTTCTTATTTATCTCTCCAGATGATTCTTCCTTTGGAAAGATCATACGGAGAAAGTTCGATCGTTACTTTATCTCCCGGGAGAATACGGATAAAATTCATACGGAGCTTGCCACTGATATGTGCAAGTACCACATGTTTGTTTTCCAGTTCCACTTTAAACATCGCATTAGGCAGTTTCTCCAGAACAGTGCCTTCTACTTCGATCACATCTGCTTTTGACATTTTTTACCTCCTATGTCATGACAACAATTGCTGCTTACAGATTCGTAAGCGTCAGAATCTCTGGTTCCCCATCGGTGATGAGGATCGTATTTTCATAATGGGCGGAAAGTGAACCATCCATGGTTACCACTGTCCACTCATCGTCCAGCCATGCCACGTCCGCACGACCAAGGTTGATCATGGGCTCGACGGCCAGGGTCATTCCCGGAAGGAGCTTGATGCCCCTGCGCTTCTGCGGGAAGTTTGGAATCTGCGGATCCTCATGAAGATGAGTTCCGATTCCATGTCCTACAAGGTCACGTACAATACCGTAACGGTATTTCGCTGCGTGGGCTCCGATGGCTTTGGAAATATCATTTAAATGATTTCCGGCTTTTGCCATTTTCAGTCCTTCAAAAAAGCACTCTCTTGTAACCTTAATGAGCTGCTGTGCTTCTTTGGATACTTCACCTACCGCATAGGTACGTGCTGCGTCAGAATGGTAGCCCTTATAAATCAGGCCGGCGTCGATCTTAACCAGATCCCCGTCCTGGATAATCTTCTCCTCGGATGGAATTCCATGCACAACCTCATCATTCAGGCTGATGCAGAAAGAAGCCGGAAAACCTCCGTAGTTCAGAAAGTTCGGAATACAGCCCATAGACCGGATCATTTCTTCCCCGATCTTATCAATCTCTTTGGTGCTGACACCCGGTTTGATGTAAGGGATCAAACCGTCATGCACCTTCTCAAGAAGATGGCCTGCTTCTCTCATAAGTTCGATTTCATGCTGTGTCTTAATTGTTACGGACATTCTTATTCTCCTAAGATGTCAACGATCTCCTGGAATACCTCATTCAGATCCCTGGTTCCGTCTACCGTCTTCAAAACACCCTGTGTGGTGTAATAGTCAATCAATGGCTGTGTCTGCTCATGATAAACATTCAGACGCTTCTGAACTGTTTCCGGCTTGTCATCATCACGGAGTACAAGCTTGTCACCACAGGTATCGCAGACCCCCTCTGTCTTCGGTGCTGCAAATACAACGTGATAAGTTGCACCACATTTCACACATGCACGGCGTCCGCCCATACGTTTCACGATGTTATCATCCGGCACATCCACATCGATCGCATAGTCAATTTTGCTTCCAAGTTTGTTCAGAGCCTCTGTCAGACATTCTGCCTGCGGAATTGTTCTCGGGAAACCATCCAGAACATACCCTTCCCTTGCGTCATCCTGCTGGATTCTGTCAACAACAAGGTCGCAGGTCAGTTCATCCGGAACAAGAAGTCCCTGATCCATGTAAGTTTTTGCTTTGTTTCCAAGCTCGGTACCGTTTTTGATGTTAGCACGGAAAATATCTCCTGTGGAGATGTGCGGAATCCCATATTTCGCCGCAATTTTCTTAGCCTGAGTACCTTTACCTGCCCCCGGTGCACCCAACATAATAATTCTCATAGCATACCCTCCATTTTCCTGTTTTCTGCCTGATTTTCAGACAGTCCTGTTTACAAATCAAGCTGCGACACTTTCGCACCGCAACCTTCATTTTCAATTAGTTCAGGAAGCCTTTGTAATTACGTACAAGCAGCTGAGATTCCACCTGCTTAACGGTCTCCAGGATAACACCTACGATGATGATGATAGATGTACCGCCGAAGGAAACATCCGCACCGAACACACCGTTGAAGAAGAACGGTATAACGGCCACGATAACAAGACCTACTGCACCTATAAATATAATATAATTCAGGATTTTAGTCAAATAATCTGAAGTCGGTTTTCCCGGACGGATGCCTGGGATAAAACCGCCCTGCTTTTTGATATTATCGGCTACTTCCAACGGATTAAAGGTAATTGATGTATAGAAGTATGCGAAGAATACGCAAAGTACCACATACACGATCAGACCCCAGCTGTACTGGATCTGACTTGGATTACACCAGTTATTGGAGGAAAGCCCTCTTAAGATCTCACTTCCGATGCCCGTTCCGTTTCCTTTGCCAGCGAACTGAGCAATGATCGACGGGAAAGACATGATAGAGGAAGCAAAAATAACCGGGATAACGCCGGCAGTATTTACCTTGAGCGGGATGTTTGTGGACTGACCGCCCATCATTTACGTCCAACCATCTTTCTGGAATACTGAACCGGAATTCTTCTCTCTGCTCCGTTGAGGATAAGTACGAGCACTACAACAAACAGAATAATCACAGCAATGATGCAGGCTGCAAGCATTCCTTTTGCAATTGTTTTGCCCTTGACGAAGTCTCATAAAGAAGGGACATATCACTCGGGATCCTGGACACGATATTGATAGTCAGGACGATGGAAATACCATTTCCAATGCCCTTCTCTGTAATACGCTCGCCCAGCCACATAAGCATTGCGGAACCCGCTGTTAAACTTGCAACAACTACGATTCCTTTAAGGAAGCTCATGTTCGGGATCATACCCTGACGTCCAAATCCGATTGCCATGGCAACAGACTCAAACAGAGCAAGACCAACCGTTACATAACGTGTGATTGCTGTAAGCTTTTTTCTTCCTTCTTCTCCGTCACGCTGCATCTCTTCCAGTGCCGGAATGGCAATGGTAAGAAGCTGAATGATAATGGAAGAAGTAATGTAAGGTGTGATGTTCAATGCGAAAATTGACATCTGAGTAAAGGAACCGCCGGTGAACGCATCAAAGAAATTGAATGCGTCACCGGTATTAGATTCAAACCACTGCTTAAAGAAGTCACTGTCGACTCCCGGTACAGGAAGCTGGGATCCGATTCTGATCACGAATATCATCCAGATCAGATAGAGAAGCTTTCTTCTCATTTCCTTTACTTTGAAAACACTCTTAAGAGTCTCAAACATTAGATCACCTCTACTGTACCACCAGCAGCTTCAATTTTTGTTTTTGCAGTCTCGCTGACAGCGTTTACTTTAACATTAAGTTTTTTTGTAAGCTCGCCGTTTCCAAGGATCTTAACACCATCACCGATCTTGGAGATTGCACCGCTTGCAAGTAAGCTGTCAACTGTAACCTCTGCGCCATCCTCAAAACGATTGAGAACGTCTACATTGATTGCGATAATTTCTTTAGAGTTTCTGTTAGTGAAACCTCTCTTAGGAAGACGTCTGTATAAAGGCATCTGACCTCCCTCGAATCCCGGTTTCTTGTGTCCGGAACGAGCAAGCTGTCCTTTATGTCCTTTACCAGCAGTTTTGCCGTTTCCTGAACCATGTCCACGGCCTCTTCTGAAGTTATCGCTATGCTTGGAACCCTCTGCGGGTCTTAAGTTTGATAATTCCATTCTGGCACCTCCTTAATCTTCTACTTTTACCAGGTGCTGCACCTGCTGAATCATTCCTCTGGTTGCAGCGTTGTCTGGCATCTCAACTGTTTTATGCATCTTTGTAAGACCCATAGCTTTTACAGTTTTTTTGTGTTTCGGTACTGCACCGATTGGAGATTTTACCAGTGTAACCTTGATTGTATCTGCCATTTCCATATCCTCCTTAACCCAGAATCTCATCTACAGATTTTCCGCGGAGCTTTGCAACCTCTTCCGGAGTCTTTAACTGACTCAGGCCTGCGATTGTTGCCAGAACTACGTTCTGTTTATTTCTGGAACCCATACATTTTGTACGGATGTTTTTGATACCTGCAAGCTCGATTACGGCACGTGCCGGGCCACCGGCGATAACTCCAGTACCTTCCGGAGCTCTCTTCAGAAGCATCTCAGCGCTTCCGAATTTTCCGATGAAGTCATGTGTAATGGAATTGTTCTCGTCTCTTGCAACAGTAACAAGCTTCTTCATAGCGTCCTCTTTACCTTTGCGGATCGCCTCCGGAATTTCTGCTGCTTTTCCTAAACCTGCACCAACGTGTCCATTGCCGTCACCTACAACAACTAAAGCTGTGAAACGGAAGTTACGACCACCTTTAACAACCTTGGTAACACGCTTGATTGATACTACTTTATCTTCTAACTCTAACTGACTAGCATCAATAAGATTACGTTTCATGTGTTCTTTTCCTCCTCTTAGAATTTCAGTCCAGCTTCTCTTGCTGCATCTGCCAGTGCTTTAACTTTTCCGTGGTAGATATATCCACCTCTGTCGAAAACAACGCTCTCGATACCAGCCTCAACAGCTTTTTTACCGATCACTGTTCCAACTTTTGCTGCAGCCTGTACATCATCAGTGTTCTCAAGCTCTGCTTTTACGTCCTTCTGGAGAGTAGAAGCGGATACTAAAGTTTTACCAACTGTGTCATCAATAATCTGTGCATAGATGTGCTTGTTGGAACGAAATACTGCCAGACGAGGAGTAGTTGCAGTTCCGTTTAAATGATGACGTAATCTTCTATGCTTCTTTTCGCGAATTTCGCTTCTGGATGCTTTGTTAATCATATTCTCACTCTCCTTAATTATTTCTTACCGGTCTTACCGACTTTACGTCTGATAACTTCGTCAACGTACTTGATTCCCTTGCCCTTGTATGGCTCAGGTCTTCTCTTGTCTCTGATCTCAGCTGCGTACTGGCCAACTTTTTCTTTGCTGATACCAGATACGATGATCTTGTTTCCGTCAACTGTGGACTCAAGACCTTCTGGATCTTCCATCTCTACCGGGTGAGAATATCCGAGGTTAAGTACAAGTTTCTTGCCCTGCTTAGCAGCTCTGTAACCAACACCGTTAACCTCAAGCTCTTTTTTGTATCCTTCGCTTACACCAACAACCATGTTGTGGATAAGGCTTCTTGTTAAGCCGTGAAGGGCTTTGATTCTCTTTAAGTCGTTCGGTCTTGTTACAACTACATGACCGTCTTCAACTTTGATCTCTAACTCTGTCGGGAGTGCTCTCTCAAGTGTTCCCTTAGGTCCTTTTACTGTTACAACGTTTCCATCTGCGACTGTAACCTCAACGCCAGCTGGAATTGCAACCGGAAGTCTTCCGATTCGTGACATAAATTTGTCCTCCTTACTTAGATTGTCGGAGAGGGCCCATGCCCTCTCTGTTTTCAGTTTAAAAGCTATATGACTGCTTCGTTAAGCGGCTTTGGCCTACCAAACGAATGCAAGTACCTCGCCACCAACCTGAAGCTTACGAGCCTCTTTGTCAGTGATAACGCCTTTGTTTGTGGAAAGGATTGCGATACCAAGTCCACCAAGAACCTTCGGAAGCTCATCCTTGCCTGCGTATACACGAAGACCTGGTTTGGAGATTCTCTTAAGTCCTGTGATGATCTTCTGGTTTTTGTCCTCACCATATTTCAGTGTGATGTGAAGAGTTTTAACAACTCCATCCTCAACCAGATCATATTTTGCGATGTATCCCTCATCTACAAGGATGTTTGCGATAGCAATTTTCATCTTGGATGCCGGTACGTCTACAGTGTCATGTTTTGCAGTATTTGCGTTACGGATTCTTGTAAGCATATCTGCGATCGGATCGCTCATTGTCATGTAAGTTTCCTCCTCTTTCTTCAGACTTTACATGTCGTGTGAATATTATTTAAATGATTAAAAAGTTGCTTTCGCCTCGGCCTACCAGGAAGCTTTCTTAACACCCGGGATCTGACCTTTGTATGCCAGCTCACGGAAGCAGATTCTGCAAATTCCGTATTTTCTCAGGTATGCATGTGGACGGCCACAGATTCTGCAGCGAGTATACTCTCTTGTGGAGAATTTAGCTTTACGCTGCTGTTTAATTTTCATTGCTGTCTTAGCCATGAATCTTTTCCTCCTATTTAGCAAATGGCATGTTGAATAATGTCAGTAATTCGCGTGCCTCTTCATCTGTTTTAGCAGTTGTAACGAAGATAACGTCCATTCCTCTTACTTTATCAACCTTATCGTACTCAACCTCTGGGAAGATCAGCTGCTCTTTGATACCAAGAGCATAGTTTCCTCTGCCGTCGAATGCGTTCGGGTTAACACCACGGAAGTCACGTACACGTGGAAGAGCAAGGTTGATAAGACGATCAGCGAACTCATACATCTTCTCGCCTCTCAGAGTAACTTTACATCCGATCGGCATACCCTCTCTGATTTTGAAGTTAGCGACAGATTTTTTAGCTTTTGTAGCGATTGCTTTCTGTCCTGTAACAAGTTCCATATCTGCGATTGCAGCGTCAAGAAGTTTAGCGTTCTCTTTTGCCTCGCCAACACCCATGTTAACAACGATTTTCTCGAGTTTTGGCACTTCCATTACGTTTTTGTATCCGAATTTCTTGGTCATGGCATCCATGATCTCGTTCTTGTAAAGATCTTTTAATCTACTCACCTTTATATGCCTCCTCTCTTAATTAATCGATTGTCTTTCCTGTTGCTTTAGCAACACGAACTTTTTTGTCTCCATCCATCTTGAATCCAACTCTTGTAGCTTTTCCGTCTACAACGAGCATTACGTTGGAGATGTGAAGCGGAGCTTCTTTTGTCACGATTCCACCGTTCTGATTAGCTGCGGACGGTTTAGCGTGCTTTGTAACCATGTTTACGTTCTCAACAACTACTGTGTTGTCTTTTACGTTAACTGCAAGGACCTTTCCGTCCTTACCTTTATCTTTTCCAGCGATTACCTTTACAGTATCACCTTTTTTAATTTTCATAGCTGACATTCGGCACCCTCCTATAATACTTCCGGAGCTAAGGAAACGATCTTCATGAATTTCTTCTCACGAAGCTCTCTGGCAACTGGTCCAAAGATACGTGTTCCTCTCGGAGTTAAGTCATCCTTGATAATTACGGCAGCATTTTCATCGAAACGGATGTAAGATCCGTCTTTACGACGAGCGCCTTTTTTAGTTCTAACAACTACAGCTTTAACAACGTCACCTTTTTTAACAACGCCGCCTGGTGTTGCATCTTTAACCGTAGCAACGATTGTGTCACCGATGTTTGCATATCTTCTTGTAGAGCCGCCCATAACACGAATACAAAGGATTTCTTTTGCACCAGTGTTGTCGGCAACTTTCAGTCTAGTTTCCTGCTGAATCATACTGGTTTCCTCCTTATTTAGCTTTCTCTACGATCTCAACCAGTCTCCATCTCTTGTCCTTGGACAGCGGTCTGGTCTCCATTACCTTAACGGTATCTCCAATGTTGCACTCATTGTTCTCGTCATGAGCTTTTAATTTATATGTTCTCTTCACGATTTTTTTGTAAAGAGGATGTTTTACATGGTCTTCAATTGCAACTACGATGGTCTTATCCATTTTGTCGCTGATAACCTTACCCACGCGGGTTTTTCTCAGATTTCTTTCCACGATTTATGTCCTCCTGTCCTATTTGGAAGCGTTTGCCTGCTCAGTGATTACTGTCTGGATTCTGGCAATATTTTTACGAACCTCTTTGATTCGTCCTGTATTGTCTAACTGGTTTGTTGCATTCTGAAATCTCAGATTGAAAAGCTCTTTTTTAGCAGCTACTAATTCTTCATTCAGTTCTGCAACTGACTTTGCTTTTAAATCTTCCACGAACTTATTAATTTTCACTGTTATCACCGCCTTCTAAGTCTGCACGAGAAACGATTTTACATTTACATGGTAACTTGTGCATTGCAAGACGTAATGCTTCACGGGCAACCTCTTCGGACACGCCTGCAATCTCAAACATAACACGACCTGGTTTTACTACTGCTACCCAGTACTCCAGAGCGCCTTTTCCGGAACCCATTCGAGTCTCAGCTGGTTTAGCTGTTACCGGTTTATCCGGGAAAATCTTAATCCAAACTTTACCGCCACGTTTGATGTAACGGGTCATAGCAACACGGGCTGCCTCGATCTGATTAGATCTGATCCAACATGGCTCAGTAGCAACAAGACCGAAATCACCATAGTTGATAACATTGCCTCTAAGGGCTTTTCCTCTCATGGAGCCACGGAATTGTTTACGACGTTTTACTCTTTTTGGCATTAACATTATTTATCGCTCCCTTCCTTAGTTCCTTTTGTCGGAAGAATCTCACCATTGTAGATCCATGCCTTAACACCAACTTTACCGTATGTGGTGTCTGCTTCCGCAAAGCCATAGTCGATATCTGCACGAAGTGTCTGAAGCGGGATTGTTCCCTCGCTGTAGAACTCTGTACGAGCCATATCAGCTCCGCCGAGACGTCCGGATACGGAAGTCTTGATTCCCTTAGCGCCAGCCTTCATTGTTCTCTGCATTGTGGACTTCATAGCACGTCTGAAGGAAATACGGTTCTCAAGCTGAAGAGCAATGTTCTCAGCAACCAGCTGTGCATCTTTGTCCGGTCTCTTAACTTCTTTGATGTCAACGATAAGCTTCTTGTCTGTGTATTTCTGAAGCTCAGCTTTAACTTTCTCGATCTCTGCGCCGCCCTTACCGATTACGATACCAGGTTTTGCTGTGTAGATGATGATCTTAACTCTGTCAGATGCTCTCTCGATCTCGATTTTGGAAACACCTGCGCTGTATAATTTCTTTTTAAGGAATGTTCTGATGTTGTAGTCTTCTACCAGGTAGTCAGCAAACTTGTCTTCTGCATACCATCTGGAATCCCAATCCTTGATAACTCCGACTCTAAGGCCATGCGGATTAACTTTCTGTCCCATGCTTTTCCTCCTTACCTTTCATCAAGCACAACTGTGATATGGCTAGTTCTCTTCTCGATTCTGTAAGCTCTACCCTGTGCTCTCGGCTGAATTCTCTTCATTGTAGGTCCCTTATCTGCATAGCATGCTGCAACATAAAGGTTGTCTGCGTTCATTCCGTTGTTGTTCTCAGCGTTTGCTACTGCTGACTCAAGCAGTTTTTTGATCACGCTGGAAGCGTATCTCGGATTGTATGTCAGGATACCAAGTGCTGTCTGTACATCTTTGCCACGGATCGCATCTAATACGTAGCAGGCTTTCTGAACAGAAATTCTTGCATAAGATAACTTTGCAGACGGCCTTGTCTCTCTATTATTCTCATTTCTGGCTCTCTTTATCTGGCTTCTATGTCCTTTTGCCATCTTAAAGTGCCTCCTTTCTTAAATTCGATATCTAAGTTATCTGCCAGCTGTCTTAAATTGACAGCGGGCAGTTATAAATCTGATGACTAGCGTACTCCGGACTTCTTCTCGTCTTTTCCGTGTCCTCTGTAAGTTCTTGTTGCAACGAACTCACCAAGTTTGTGTCCTACCATATCCTCTGTGATATATACCGGCACATGTTTTCTTCCGTCATGAACAGCGATTGTGTGTCCTACGAAAGACGGGAAGATTGTGGAACGGCGAGACCAAGTTTTGATTACGGATTTATCATTTGCAGCATTAAGAGCGTCTACTTTTTTAAGTAAGCTCTGGTCTGCAAAAGGTCCTTTTTTCAGTGAACGAGACATGCTTTCTCCTCCTTATTATTTCGATAATGCTTTTCCATCGCGTCTTCTTACGATGTACTTGTTGGACTGTTTGTTTTTCTTTCTGGTCTTCAGGCCGAGAGCAGGTTTGCCCCACGGTGTGCAAGGACCTGGGCGTCCGATACCGGTCTTACCTTCACCACCACCATGCGGATGGTCATTCGGGTTCATTACGGAACCACGAACTGTAGGTCTGATACCCATGTTACGTTTACGTCCGGCTTTACCGATGTTAATAAGGTTGTGATCTCCGTTTCCGATTACACCAACAGTTGCGCGGCATACGATCGGAACCATTCTCATCTCACCGGAAGGAAGACGAAGTGTTGCGTACTTTCCTTCTTTAGCCATGAGCTGTGCACCGTTTCCTGCAGAACGAACCATCTGTCCGCCTTTTCCAGGATGAAGCTCAATGTTGTGAACCATAGTACCAACCGGGATAAGCTCCAGCGGGAGGCAGTTTCCAACACGAACCTCAGCTTCCGGACCATTGTAAACCTTCTGGCCTACTTTAAGTCCTCTGGAGCGAGGATGTAAGCTTTCTCGCCATCTGCGTAGCAGATCAGAGCGATGTTAGCTGTTCTGTTCGGATCGTACTCGATTGTTTTAACTGTTGCAGGGATTCCATCTTTTCTTCTCTTGAAGTCGATGATTCTGTATTTTCTTCTGCTTCCGCCACCCTGATGTCTTACAGTGATCTTACCCTGATTGTTACGTCCAGCGTTCTTCTTAAGGGAAGTAACGAGGGATTTCTCTGGTTTTGCAGCTGTAATCTCAGAGAAGTCGGAACCAGTCATATGTCTTCTTGACGGTGTATATGGGTTATAGCTTTTGATTCCCATGATGTTTCTCCTTTCGAATTTGTTCTCGTGCTTTCGTGCACATATTCGGACTTATCTGTTAATTAAAGTCCCTCAAAAATCTCGATATCTTTGCTCTCTTCTGTAAGAGCTACGATAGCTTTTTTAGTCTTAGCAGTTTTTCCAACTACCATTCCACGGCGTTTTTTCTTTCCATCACTGTTGATGTGTTTACGCTCTTAACTTTTGTTCCCTCGAACATCTTCTCAACAGCCTCTTTGATCTGAGTCTTGTTAGCTTCCGGATGTACAAGGAATGTATATTTCTTCTCACCCATGTCTGCCATGGATTTCTCTGTGATAACCGGACGGATGATTACGTCATAGTACTGAATACTTGCCATTATGCGTATACCTCCTCGATAGATGCAACGGCATCCTTTGTAACAACTACGGTGTTGTGTTTCATAACATCGTATGTGTTGATTGTAGCCGGTGTTGCAGTTTCCACGTCAGCGATGTTTCTTGCGGAAAGAACTACGTTCTGATCGTTGTCAGCTGTGATTACAAGAGCTTTCTCTGCTTTCAGGTTTGTAAGAACCTTCTGCATCTCTTTTGTCTTAACCTCAGCAAGTGCAAGGCTGTCAACAACAACAAGTTTATTATCCTGAACCTTGGATGTCAGAGCGGATTTAAGAGCTGCTCTTCTTTCCTTCTTGTTCATTTTTACTTCATAATCTCTCGGAACCGGAGCGAATACAACACCGCCGCCTGTCCACTGTGGTGCACGGATGGAACCCTGTCTTGCATGACCTGTTCCTTTCTGTCTCCACGGTTTTCTTCCGCCGCCTCTTACCTCAGAACGAGTTTTCGCTTTCTGAGTTCCCTGACGGTTATTTGCAAGCTGACGAACAACTGCAAGATGAACAAGATGCTCGTTGATCTCAACGCCGAATACTGCGTCATTCAGCTCCATTGTGCCAACTTCATTGCCTTCCATATTATAAACAGTTACATTAGCCATTCTGATGCTCCTCCTTTCCTATTATAAGGACTTTACTGTCTCTTTGATTGTAACCAAAGATTTCTTAGGTCCTGGAACAGCACCCTTAACTAACAGTAAGTTATTTTCTGTATCTACACGTACGATCTCAAGATTCTGAACAGTTACCTGAACATGTCCCATGTGACCTGGCATATGTTTTCCTTTGAAAACCTTGCTCGGATCGGAGCAAGCGCCGTTGGAACCTGCATGACGATGATATTTAGAACCGTGAGCCATAGGTCCTCTGGACTGGCCATGTCTCTTGATGGCGCCCTGGAAGCCTTTACCTTTGGAAACTGCAGTAGCATCGATATGATCTCCTGCTGCAAAGATATCAGCCTTGATCTCCTGTCCAACCTCATACTCGCCGGCATTGTCAAATCTGAACTCTTTTACAAATCTCTTTACAGCTACACCAGCTTTGTCAAAGTGGCCTTTCTCCGGTTTGTTGACCAGTTTCTCTCTGATCTCGCCGAAGCCAACCTGAACTGATGTGTATCCATCGTTCTCCTCAGTTTTAACCTGAGTTACAACGCAAGGACCTGCCTGTAAAACAGTTACCGGAATTAACATTCCATCTTCATTGAAGATCTGAGTCATTCCGACTTTAGTAGCTAAAATAGCTTTCTTCATTTCTTTCTTCCTCCTTATAGCGGATTACCATTCGGTAATCATATAGTTAATGTCAAATGACATTATTAGCGGTTTTTCATCTTGATATCGATGTGAACACCAGCCGGCATTTCCAGTCTGGAAAGTGCATCTACTGTTTTCTGAGTTGGTGTCAGGATATCGATAAGTCTCTTATGTGTTCTCTGCTCAAACTGCTCTCTGGAATCTTTGTATTTATGAACAGCTCTTAAGATTGTAACAACCTCTTTCTTAGTAGGAAGCGGAACCGGTCCACTTACCATTGCTCCGTTCTTCTTTACTGTCTCGATGATCTTTGCTGCAGATGCATCAACGAGCTGATGATCATATGCCTTTAATGTGATTCTCATTACCTGATTTGCCATAAAAAAGTCTCCTCCTATTCGTACTTATATAGCAGTACGACAAGCGGCGACTGTACACATCTCCGTGTGTGTCATGGTATATTTGCACACACGTCCCATCCCAAGATGGTTATTGAACTTTGTACAGTGACTTGTCGTCAGTTTCCTAACTTGACATTCGCTCCACGGAAAACCTGCCAGTGTGGCAGCAACCTCGCGCTTCATAGCTATCAATGTCACAGCAAGGATTAGTATATACGATGATTCTTCAGAATGCAAGCCTTTTTTTTAAT
>ENA-OQBT01000089-OQBT01000089.1-human-gut-metagenome-genome-assembly--contig:-NODE-89-length-59775-cov-4.148320_pt1 | contig 59775 bp, 68 predicted proteins | sample MGYA00242749_ERZ504557 | MGnify/ENA primary metagenome ERZ504557 (study PRJEB26092, sample SAMD00036243) | human gut metagenome | host: Homo sapiens | study: EMG produced TPA metagenomics assembly of...
GCTGGGCGTATCAAATGAAAGAATATCAAAGGCTCTTAAAGAATAATAATATCTTCCAGAGTATGTCCAGAAAAGGAAATTGCTATGACAATTCGCCTATGGAAAACTTCTTTTCAATTTTGAAGCAAGAAATGTATTATGGAAAAACATTTCATAGCTACAAGGAATTAGAAACAGCACTTACTCAATATATACTCTATTACAATGAAAAACGAATAAAAGAGAAGTTGAATTGGCTAAGTCCGGTAAAGTATCGCTTAAAGAATACAGTAGCATAAAAAATTCCGAGAAACCTATTCAGGCTTCTCGGAAATAAAAGTCTAACTTTTTGGGGTCACTACAAAGTCCTTATCTAAGGGGCTTTTCTACTTGCAAACCCAATCTCCCCCTCCCCCTTTAATAAAACAGCGCGAGGTTATATGGAAAAACCCCGAGAAGTCCTTATCTAAGGGTCTTTTCTGCTTGCAGAAACCACTCTCTCCCTCTCCCCCATAATAAAACAGCGCGACGCTCTAGGGAAAAAAGGACCCCTACCCCTAATGAAACAGCGCGAGGTTATATGGAAAAACCCCGAGAAGTCCTTATCTAAGGGTCTTTTCTGCTTGCAGAAACCAAGCCTTAGATGAGGAGCTTCTCGGGGTTTATATATCTCGCGCTATTTTATTATAATCCGAATCTTGCCATAATCGTATCCACATGTCTCAACATGCGATGTGGGTCGAAGAGGTGATCGATTTCTTCATCGGTAAGATATTTTTTAATATCCGCATCACCTTTAAGGCCGGCTTTGAAGTCTTTGCCTTCCAACCAACGAGCCATAGCATGACGTTGTACCCAACGGTAAGCTTCGTCACGAACAGCACCTTTATCTACAAGGGCTGTTAAGATTTGCTGGCTGAAGATCAAGCCGCCGGTTAATTCCAAGTTTTTCATCATGTTTTCCGGATATACCAACAATTTGTCGATAACTTTAATAGCCAAGGACAGCATATAGTCAACAGTAATCGTGCTATCCGGTAAAATTACACGTTCAACAGAGCTATGGGAAATATCGCGTTCATGCCATAAAGCCACGTCTTCCAAAGCAGCCTGCGCATTGCCGCGTACCACACGAGCTAAGCCGCAGATACGTTCACAAGTAATTGGGTTACGTTTGTGAGGCATAGCGGAGGAGCCTTTTTGTTTAGGGCTGAAGTATTCTTCCGCTTCACGCACTTCCGTACGTTGTAAGTGACGGATTTCAAGAGCAATTTTATCCAAAGTGCTGGCGATGATGGCCAAGGTGCTGCAAAGTTCAGCATGACGGTCACGTTGAATAACCTGAGTGGCAATTTTTACCGGTTCCAAACCGAGTTTTTCACACACATATTTTTCAATGAACGGATCGTTAACGGAGTAAGTACCAACGGCGCCGGACATTTTACCAACGGCTACATTTTTCTTTGCATGTTCCAAACGTTCAATATCACGTTCAATTTCAGCCATCCAGAGGCAAAGTTTCAAACCGAAAGTGGTAGGTTCACCATGAATACCATGGGTACGACCAACCATTGGGGTGTATTTAAATTCAGCGGCACGACGGCGAAGTACATCGCGGAATTGATGTAAATCTTCCAAAATGATGTCACAAGCCTGTTTCATCATAGCACCGAGTGCTGTGTCTTTTACGTCCGTAGATGTAAGGCCGAGGTGAATGTATTTAGCTTCTTCGCCAACGTATTCACCGACAGCGGTTACGAAAGAAATAATATCGTGGTTCGTTTCTTTTTCAATTTCATGAATTCGTTCTACATCAAAGTTCGCTTTTTCACGGATAACCTTAGCCGCTTCTTTAGGGATAATTCCCAATTCTGCCTGTGCTTCACAAGCTAAGATTTCCACTTCCAACATCTGGTCAAATTCGTTGCGTTCGCTCCAAATATGGCCCATTTTTTCTCTTGTATACCGTTGAATCATGTGTCTTTAACCTCCATCGAAATGACTGAATATTACTCTTTCATTTTAACATAGTAAAAAATAAGGGTCAATAAACTTTACCGAACGTTAATGTGTATTTCACGCAAAACATTCGGATTTATATCTGCTAATATATAATACTTCTCATCAGCATCTTGTCACTGACTAAACACTAACCTGCTGCGGAACAACCACTACTTAACCGGGCCTCACTACTACTCATCAATAGCAACTTCCCAACTAATCACAGCCACTACTGCTGTTTGTAAAAATAAACAATCTCCGTACCCGCTTTATTCACGGCCGCACCGGTTACATATGCATGATTAAATGTCGTCCCTACGCTAAAAATATAGTAGGTGTATGAATCATCCAAATTCACCATATTGTAATTATACGAATAATAGCCTAACAGTTGCTGCTGAGCTTTTTTATTCGTGTCATTATCGAATAACTGATCCGTTACATAATTTCCGCTATTTACTGATGTTACGTCGATAATATCACTCCAGAAATCACGCCACGGTCCAAGATTCTTTAGCTCAGGCGTTGTCACGATTTTATAACCAGGTAATAATTCGCGCAAACTGTCGGCAAATTGCATGTCTGAATTAGGCTCCATTTTTACATAAACCGAACGGCTATCTGTTAAATTAGTCTGCATAATCGCTAACTTAAGCGCTTCCCCGATATACGGTGCCATTTCGGAAGCTGTACCGATGAAACTAACCTGCGCTTCCCCACCGGCTTTTATAAATTGTGGAATATAAAACACGGATACATTGTTGGCAAAGGACGGAACCTGTTTTGGGAAGCCGTCAAAATTCGGCACCAAATCATATTTTGATGCATCTGTCATAGGGAAAGCTACCCGTAAGGCTTGTTCTTTATACAAGGAATTACTTTCATTCGTGAGCACCGTCTTAGCACCCGATGCCGGCATAAAAGCTTCTAACACCTGTTTTGGTATGCCTCGGTTCACGTAAGGCGACCCCGCCTTAACAGCTTCCTGAGTCGCATAATTAACAATGGCTGCCAAATCTTTGTCGCTCCCTGTAAGCGCCGTGGTGCCATTATCTGTAGCGGCACTATTACCGGCGCCCAATACAGTGCCGGACACCATGGCCAAACCGGCCAAAACAAGGAATGCTTTCTTTTTCATATTAAACATTGTCATATATCATGCCTCCATATGAAACTAAAAATATAAGACATAAGAACTCTTTTATATATTTTATTATAACTTAAATACAATACAACTGCCTATACTAAAGAGCACTCTATTTCAATTTTTTTCAATATAAAAAAACGGTGCAACCTGTTTTATACAGATTACACCGTTTCATTTATATGATTTCCGTAAAATCACACAGATTATTTAACTAACATCTCCCGGACTTTGTAGCGCCGCTACTTGTCCGGCCGTCCCAGACCCAAATCCTTAAGCCTGAGGCGTCATGGTCGTAGTTTCTACGCGAACCACATCTTTGTACGGATAGCACAAAGTTCGGCCATGGCTTGGCCCACTTCTTCAAAATCCGCATTACCAAGTTCCGGATTAACATTACCAATGCTTACGGATTTTACTTTATTATCGCCTAAATCTAAACGAATCTGAATTTTTACTACTTCTTTTACTGTTGCGTCTGCCATAATTAGCCTCCTATATATTTATACTAGTAATATTTAATACTTTAACCTCATATCCCGCTACCCTAATCTGTCTAACCTTACTAGATTACCGAGCAGCTGAGACATATCGTTTGGTGACCGCCGATTAGTCAACCAATTGGGCACTGGTATTTTCTACCATAAAAGCGCCTTATAGCCGGTTAAAATTTTACCTTTGGCGCTGGTCATAAAACGTTTGGCAATCAACAAATTTGCCACTGTTTCGGCTGCAGTGCGACTTACATCCGCTTTAGGTACACTGATGCGCACCGTAGTTTCTTTTAATTCATCATCCAAAAATACGAGTTGTAATTCTTTTTTCAAAACATTCATAGTTCCTGTAGCCATAGTTGCCTCCTAAAATTAAATTCGTCCGAAGCCCCATGTATGTATGCCAGAAAATCATACATCAAACAGAGCCCTTCATTTTGTCCATATTACTGAAAAGTACATGTACTATTGAGTTTCTCATCATTCTCATTGACCGTTTGCAAACGTCATAAGCAAGTCATCATTCTTGTGAACCCGCTTACACCCCTATACATTCTCACAACGTTAAAATGTCAAGTCATTAAATTCCACCAACCGAAATTTTCATTCATCATATGCAAAAAATTCAATACAGATTGACATTTCCCTCTTTCTTTTCACCGTCGGAAAATAGTATAATGAGGTGTATCTTGTATATGATAACTAATATCGTATACAAGATATTGATTTATAATACAACTCATCGATAGTACCAAATAGATGTATTTAGAGGGTATGAGTGTATCAACGGCTTACGTAAATACAGTGAAGTCACTGTTTGCGAGCCATATTTTTATGTGTAAATGTAGTACTTTGTAACGGGAAGGAACCTTATTCATGGCTATTATGATTAAAAAACGAGACGGCCATTACGAACCGCTCTCGGTAGAAAAAACTAAAAAGATGATTGCCTTCGCATGCTTGGGGCTTGAAAGCTGCGATCCTATCGAACTCGAAATGGACTCCAAATTACAGTTCGTTGACGGCATGAGCACCAAAGAAATTCAGAAAATTTTGGTGCAGACTGCAATCGAAAAAGTTATCCAAAAAGTAGACGACGGTTACGGCAACATGGTTAACCGCATGAACCAGGACTGGCAGTTTGTGGCAGCCCGCCTGTTCCTTTTCGACTTATATAAAGAAGCGGCCATCCAACGCAAATATAAAGCGTTCGGCTACGGCAACTTCCCTGCATTAGTAAAAAAATTAGTGGAATCTAAGCGCTATGCGGACTTCTTCCTCACCCAATACACCGAAGAAGAATTGGAAGAATTAGGGGATTACATCAAACCTAAACGCGACTATCTCTTCAACTATGAAGGCATTAAATTGTTGGCTGATCGTTACCTCGTAAAAGGTTACGACAAAGAAGTGTATGAATTGCCGCAAGAACGTTTCATGGCGATTGCTATGCACCTTGCCCTCATCGAAGGGGATCGCAAAGTAGAATTTGCCAAAAAATTCTACGACTTAATGAGCGAATTAAAAATGACCACGCTACGCCAACCTTGGCCAATGCGGGTACGCCGTTCCATCAGCTCAGCAGCTGCTTTATCTCCGGCGTTGACGATAACCTTTGGTCTATTTACGACGTAAACAGCAAATTCTCCCGCGTATCCAAACACGGCGGTGCCCTCGGTATTTACATGGGTAAAGTGCGTGCCTTGAACAGTGATATTCGCGGTTACAAAAACTCCTCCGGCGGCGTTATCCCTTGGGTTCGTCTTTACAATGATACAGCCGTAGCCGTAGATCAGCTCGGCAAACGTAAAGGCGGCGCTACCGTAACGCTTGATATTTGGCATAAAGACTTCTACGAATTCGTAGAACTTCGTACCAACAACGGCGACGATCGTCGTAAAGCACACGATATTTTCCCTGCCATTGCCATTCCGGACATCTTCATGGAACGTTTATTGGCTCGTGAAAACTTCAGCCTCTTCGATCCACATGAAGTACAACAAGTGATGGGCTTCAACTTGGAAGATTTTTACGATGAAGACGAAAACAATAAAGCCTTCACCGAACATTATCTCCTTTGTGAAAACAATCCGGATCTCCACCCAATCCAGGTCAGCGCTTTGGATATGATGAAAAAAATCATGCGCAGTGCCGTAGAAACCGGTACGCCGTTCATCTTCTTCCGCGACACAGCGAATCGCGCCAACCCGAATAAACATGCGGGCATGATTTATGCCTCCAACTTGTGCCACGAAATCGCGCAAAACGTTGGTTTCACCAACCTCAGCGAAGAAGTGATTAATCCGGACGGCAGCATCACAACTAAAACGGTTACGGGCGACATGGTAACATGTAACCTTAACTCCATTAACCTCGGTCGAATTACGGACGAAGAATTGGAAGCAAATGTAGCCCTTCAAATTCGCATGCTCGATAATGTTATTTCCATCAACCAGTTCCCGGTACCGGAAGCTAAGATGACCAGCGAAAAATACCGTGCCATCGGCTCGGTACGAGCGGTTACCACCACTACTTGGTGCGTCATCAGATTCAGTGGGAATCGGAAGAACACATCGAAACAGCGGACAAATTATTTGAAAACATTGCCTACTACGCAATTAAAGCATCCATGGAATTGGCTAAAGAAAAAGGTGCCTACCCTGCTTTCAAAGGTTCCGAATGGGAAACCGGTGCTTACTTCGAGCGCCGCGGTTATACATCCGAACGTTGGCAACAATTGCGCAAAGATGTAGCTAAATACGGTATGCGCAACGGTTATCTCATGGCGATTGCCCCAACCGGCAGTACCTCCAATATCGCTAACACCACAGCCGGCATCGACCCTATTTTCAAAAAATCTTCATCGAAGAAAAGAAAGGCAGCTTCACGCCGAAAACGGCCCCTGATCTCGATAACTCCACCTTCTGGCTCTACAAAGAAGCTCACACGATTGACCAACAATGGAGTATTCGTGCCTGTGCTGCCCGCCAACGTCACATCGACCAGGCTCAATCTTTCAACTTGTACATTACACCGCAAGTTAAGGCCAAAGAAATCCTTAACCTCTACATTGAAGCGTACAAACAGGGTGTTAAAACGATTTACTACATCCGCAATCAGTCCCTCGAAATGGACGAATGCACCAGCTGTTCTTCCTGATTTAAACTAAAACAATAAGCGGTTTAGTGACCGGCAGTCATACGAACAACATAAAGCCTCAATTAATCGATGTTTTACAACGGTTCAACAGTAACATATGACTGCCGGTTAGCCGTAAATTTCATATGTTTAACCGCTTTAATATGCTATACTAAAGACAACAACTTATATAGAAAGGGTGAATGTCATTATGGATAAAAATTAATTTTTAACGAACATGGCGAGCGCGGCACGGAAAGCATGATTGGTGGCAATACGACCAACTTGCGCGAATGGAACCGCATCAAATATGACTGGGCAACGCAGATGTACCGTACCATGCTCAACAACTTCTGGATTCCGGAAGAAATTTCGCTGAACGAAGATATCAAACAATTCCCGTTCTTGACCGACAGCGAACGCCGTGCGTTTGACAAAATTATTTCCTTCCTCAATTTCCTTGATTCGATTCAAAGTGAAAATTTACCCAACTTAAGCCGCTATATTACGGCTGCCGAAGTAGCATCGTTGCTTAACATTCAGGCATTCCAAGAAGAAATTCACGCCCAAAGTTACTCCTATATTTTGGACACCGTAACGAATCCGATTACCCGTGACCGTATTTATGACGAATGGCGTACAGATGAACACCTCTTGGCACGTAACCGTTTCATCGCCGACATTTACCAACGTTTCAGCGATGATCCGTCGGAACATAATTTAATTCGCACCATTATGGCGAACTACATCTTGGAAGGCATTTATTTCTACTCCGGTTTCAGCTTCTTCTACACCTTGGCACGCCAGGGCAAGATGACAGCAACCAGTACGATCTTTAAATACATCAACCGCGATGAAGTAACTCACCTCGTTTTATTCCAAAACATCATTCGTGAGCTTCGCATCGAACGTCCTGAATTATTTACGCCTGAATTGGAAGCGGAACTTACGGACATGCTCCGTCAAGGTACGGAAAACGAAATCGCTTGGGGCCAATACATTACGGATGACAAAATCCTCGGTATTAACAATGTATTGATTGAACGCTATATCAAATACTTGGCTAATATTCGTTTAGAAGCCATCGGCCTCAAACATCTCTATCCGGACATCAAAGAAAATCCGATGGCTTGGATTGAAAGTTTCTCCAACCTCAATAGCACTAAAACGGACTTCTTTGAAGCAAAAGTTACGAATTATACCAAAGCAGCCGCATTCGACTTCGATGATTTGGAGTAATACAGCGCTACCAACCAAACCAGGAAGGCCGGCACATCGCCGGCTTTTCTTTTTTTAGCCAAGCCGTATCATTACAATAAGCTCAGCAATAAGTCGCATAATCAACTAAATAATTAGTTTACCTGAAGTTTACGAATGTTTTGCAAAAAAAGACTTGCCAGAATAGAAACTTAGGTTTATAATGTTGGCAATCACTTTAAGAGAGGAGCCAATATTATGAATACCGCTATCAGCACTATGAACAGCCAATACTTCTATTTTTGGTTCTTTATCCAGGCAACGGGTAAAGGACTATTTGGGCTACGCTGATTTCGGTATCATTGTCAGGCTTAGTATAGTTAAGGAGCTACCCGTAGTGCACGCGGATAGCTCCTTTTTTACTATCACTTAAAAGTAATTATTGAAAGCAACGAAGGTTGTACAAACAGTAAAGGATTTGAATTTATGAACGAAACCTGTTTTCAAATATTCATAAGTGACGAAAGAGGAGAGATTACTATGATTATTACATTGAAGGAAAATGCTACACCGGAGAAAGTTCAAGAGTTGCGCCAAAAATTAGAGGCCCAAGGGATTACGTTACATCCAAGCCAAGGCGACAACTACTCATTAATCGGTCTCATCGGCGATACCTCACTCGTAGACAAACGCCAAATTGAATCGTTAGACTTTGTTGAAAAAGTAACACGCATTCAAGAACCGTTCAAAAAAGCTAATCGCAAATTTCATCCGGAAGACACCATCGTAGACGTAAGTGGCGTAAAAATTGGGGGCGGCCACTTCGCTATTATGGCCGGTCCTTGCTCTGTAGAAACACCGGAACAAGTGTTGGCAACGGCAAGAGCGGTCAAAGAAGCGGGCGCTACTATTCTTCGTGGCGGTGCGTTCAAACCGCGTACTTCGCCATACTCTTTCCAAGGTATGGGCCCTGAAGGCTTGCATTTATTGGAACTGGCCAAAAAAGAAACAGGGCTGCCTATCGTATCGGAAGTCATGGATCCATCCCAATTGCAATACTTCGATAATGTAGACATGCTTCAAATCGGCGCCCGCAATATGCAAAACTTCACCTTACTTAAAGAGGTCGGCAAATTAAAGAAACCGGTTCTCTTAAAACGCGGCTTATCCGCGACTTATGAAGAATGGTTGATGGCTGCGGAATACATCATGAGCGAAGGCAATACACAAATCGTACTTTGCGAACGAGGCATTCGAACTTTCGAAACGAAAACCCGTAATACCCTTGATGTAACGGCGATTCCAATGATTCATGAGCTCAGTCATTTACCGATTATTATGGACCCGAGCCACGCTGCCGGCATGAGCCGCATGGTTCGACCTTTATCCCTCGCTTCCACCGGCGGCGGTGCGGATGGTCTCATGATTGAAGTTCATATTGATCCGGCCAAAGCGCTTTGCGACGGTCCGCAAGCTTTACGTCCCGATCAATTTGCTTCCCTCACCAAAGATGTATTCGCTATGCGCGAAATTGTTACCGGTCAAAAAGCTTAATTAAGACCCGTTAATTGATACCCAGTAAAAGGAGTTACCATGGAACGTATTCATATAGAAGCCTCCACTGCCTACGATGTCATCATTGAAGATGGGGTTTTACAACATATAATAGAATATATTAAGCCCCTTAAGGGCCCCTGCCCGACCATGCTCGTCAGTGATGACCAAGTAGCTCCGCATTATGCAGCGCTTGTCAAAAAGCAACTCACCGCAGCGGGCTATACGGTATATGAATACGTATTCCCTCATGGTGAAACAGAAAAAAATGCTGCCCGACTATTGGATTTAGTGGAATTTATGGCGGCCAAAGCGCTGACCCGTAAGGATTTACTTATCGCCTTAGGAGGCGGTGTAGTCGGTGATATGGCGGGTTTTGCGGCGGCCACCTATTTACGGGGCATCGACTATATCCAGATGCTACATCCCTATTGGCTGCAGTTGATTCATCTGTTGGCGGTAAAACGGCCGTTAATTTAAAAGCCGGCAAAAATCTGTGGGGCGCTTTTAAACAGCCGATTTTAGTACTCTGTGACCCAACTGCACTCAGCACTTTGGCGGCCGATGAATTCAGTAACGGCTGCGGTGAAGTCATTAAATACGGCATGCTCGGTTATCCCGATTTACTGGCTGATTTAATGACCAATCCTTTACGTCAAGATGACCTTCCCCATATTGAAGCGATTATCGCCCTATGCGTGAAAGCCAAAGCGAAAATTGTCAGCGCCGATGAAAGAGAATCGGGCGTCAGAGCTTTGCTCAACTTTGGCCACACGTTTGGTCACGGCATCGAGCTTTGCAGTGAATTTTCCGTAAAACACGGTATGGCCGTCAGTATCGGCATGGCCTCATGATGCGTGCCGCTTTTAAAAACGGACACATCAGTGAAACCGAATTAAATAACTTTTTAAATCTACTGGCCGCTCATGATTTGCGACTAACACGACTATCAGTATTGACGAACTCTTAGAGGCCGCTTTACATGACAAAAAAAGTCACGGCCAAACTATTACCATTATCTATCCGACTCGTTGGGGGCAGTGCGAACTTCGCACCATACCACACAGCGAATTAGCCCATTACGCCATAAAGGAGGTAAAACACCATGGTGCCAACTAATCCATCTGAATTTGAAGCAACCAAAACTGCGACTGTCCATTCTGAATCCGTTACCGTAACCGGAGCCATTCCAACCGGTACCATTGCGGCCATTCCGGCCAAGGCCCACGCTCATCGAGCCTTGATTGCCGCTGCTTTGGCGGACAGCCCGTCCAGTTTACTCATTGCGCACTATTCAGAAGATATTGACGCCACTATTGCCTCTTTGCGTGGCTTAGGTGCTACTATTGAGAAAACAGAGAGCGGGGTTACTGTCACACCCATCCCCGAAAACCAAAAACACGGCACCATTGATGCTCACGAATCAGGAACTACCTTGCGCTTGCTCTTATCGGTAGGTTCCGCCATTTGTGATACCACCGATGTAACCGCAGCCGGTCGTTTACCGGATCGCCCGTTGGAGCCTTTAAAAAGCCAATTGGAAGCTCATGGCATCAACTTTTCGGCGGCCAAGCCGCCATTTACCATTAGCGGTCATTTAACAGGTGGGCTTTTTGAAATGGTAGGCAATGTGAGCAGTCAATTTTTTTCCGGCCTCTTATTGGCCTCACCAAAACTGGATGAAGATACTTTAATAAACAGCACAACACCGTTACAATCCCGCGATTATGTGACGTTGACGCGTCATGTCATGGCGGATTTTGGCGTTACCGCCTATACCTCCGATGATGGCAACAGTTTTACCGTTCCCAAAGGGCAACATTACCGCGGCCTCGAAAATTATCCATCGAAGGGGACTGGTCAAACAGTGCCATTTGGCTCGTAGCCGCCGCCATCACCGGCCAACCGCTTACCATCACTAATTTGCAACCCGATTCGACGCAGGCGGATCGGCGCATCTTAGATATTGTTGACTGCGCCGGCACCACCGTGGAATGGCAAACAGAAGACGGTACCGTTGTTGAAGATGATGAATTGGACAAAATTAAAGTGCCGTTACGCCTTCATTGTGAAGGTCGTGCCATTGACCCTATAACGGTTGATTTAGAACAATGTCCTGACTTATTACCTGTTTTAGCGGCCTTAGCCTGCAGTATCGAAGGGGAAAGCTGGTTTATCAACGGTGAACGCTTGCGTCTTAAAGAATCAGACCGCTTATTAGCCGTTCGTGATTTGGTGAGAACTTTAGGCGGCACCGCTCACATTGAAGGAGATAATCTCTACATTAACGGTACCGGAAGTCTTACCGGCGGCACCGTTACTTCCCACAATGACCATCGTCTCGTTATGGCTGCTACACTCATGCACTATACAGCGATGATCCGATTACGATTACCGACAGTCAGGCCATCAATAAATCCTATCCGCTATTCTTCAGCCATTGGAATCAATTAGGCGGTCACGCCAAATAATTTACTATCTAACCTTTCAAAACAGGAGACGCTTATGAGTTCAAGTTTTGGCAAAAATCTTACTATTTCTGTATTCGGAGCCTCCCACGGCAAGGCTATCGGCGCCGTAGTCGATGGTCTGCCATGCGGTGTAACCGTCGATGAAGCGGCCTTGGCCCGCTTTATGAAGCGCCGTGCCGGGGCAAAGTTTAATTACCACCCAACGTAAAGAAGCAGATCAACCCGTATTTCTAAGCGGCCTCGTAGAGGCCAACTCAGTGGTTCACCACTTGCCTTTTATATTGAAAACACGAATCAGCATTCTAAGGACTATAATAATTTACGTGATATACCGCGCCCATCCCATGCTGACTATACGGCACGCATGCGCTATGGTGAAAAAGTGGACATGCGCGGCGGCGGTCATTTCTCCGGTCGCCTTACGGCCCCACTCTGTTGTGCCGGTGGCATTGCCTTGCAAATTCTTAAACAAAAAGGCATTGAAATAGGTGCCCATTTAAAACAGATTGGCTCGGTACAAGATACCACTATGAGCTTCACCGAACCGGATATGGCGGCCCTTCAAAAAGTAAGCCACGAAACCGTAGCCATGGTATCCTCTCAGGCACGCCTTAAAGCAATTACCTATATTGATGAATTGCGTCAGGAAGGGGATTCTACCGGCGGCATTATAGAGCTGTTTGCTACGGGTCTGCCGGCGGGCCTTGGGAATCCGAATTTTGACGGCATTGAAAATCGCCTTAGCCGTGCCCTTTTTGGTATTCCCGGCGTTAAAGGCGTTGCTTTCGGCAGCGGTTTTGACGGTTGCCTCGACCGCGGTTCCAATCAGAACGACCCGTTCCGTTTAGAAAACGGCAAAGTTCGCACCTTAAATAATAATAGCGGCGGCATCCAAGGCGGTATTACCAACGGCATGCCGCTCGTTCTCAAAGTGGGCATGAAGCGACTGCCTCTATTGCCAAAGTACAGCCAAGCTTCAGTTATGAAGCAGCTGCCAATACGGATTTACAGATTAAAGGTCGTCATGATCCTTGCATCGCCGTTCGTGCCGTACCGGTTGTTGAAGCTGTCACCGCCTTAGTCCTATTAGATTTTCTCTTAGATAACACTATTAAACTTGATTGATAAGAGCCTAAAATTTAATTACGGGCAAACTACTATTTTCCTAATTTTCGACTAACTATTATAGTCGGTACCGAAATACACATTTCCAATGAACGGAAAGGATATTATTATGAATCATACATCTACGCTGACCCCTTTCGGCCTCTTGGGCAAAACCTTGGGGCACAGCTATTCGCCACAAATTCATAAGGCTCTCGGCAATCCCGACTATGTACTGTACGAACGAGCTTCTCACGAATTAACCGACTTCTTAAGTCAATCCGAACTGAAGGGCTTAAACGTTACCATTCCTTATAAAAAAGACGTCATGAGCGCCTGCCAAACTTTATCTGACGCGGCCAAACATATCGGGGCCGTCAACACCATGGTCCGTCAAGCCGACGGCAGCTGGTACGGTCACAACACGGACTATGACGGTTTTATATATATGCTGGAGCGAGCCGGTATTACTGTTAAAGATAAAAATGTAGTTGTTTTGGGAGACGGCGCTACAGCCCATACGATTCATGTGGCTCTAACCGATTTGGGAGCCAAAGAGATTAGCCACCTTTCCCGTAAAACAGCGCCTTTTTATAGTGACGCCAAAAGCTACGGGGCCGATGCCGATGTACTCATCAATGCCACGCCGGTCGGTACTTTTCCGAATTGCCCGGATAGCTTAATTTCATTGGATGATTTTCCTAAACTCAAAGGCGTAGCCGATGTGATTTATAATCCTTATCGCACGGCCCTTCTTATAGAAGCGGAGCAACGCGGCATTCCTTATACCGATGGTCTCCCCATGCTTGTAGGACAGGCGGTAGCGGCAGCTAAGCTGTTCATGCAAAAAGAGTTTCCACCGGAAGCAACGGAAGCTATCATTCGTCAAATGCGTCATGCTCAGGAAAATATTATTCTCATCGGCATGCCCGGTGTAGGCAAAACAACTATCGCCACTGCGCTCGCGGAACGCTTACAGCGACCGCTCATCGACTGTGATGATGTATTTGAAGAACGGTACTGTCACCCCGGCGAATATATTAAAACCTATGGGGAAGCCCAATTTCGTAAAAAAGAAACGGCCCTCTTGGCCGAACTTTGCAAAACCACCGGAGCCATTATTGCCACCGGCGGCGGCGTTGTAACTCAACCGGTTAATTATCCTATTTTGCGCCAAAACGGCCGCATCTATTGGCTTCGCCGCCCCCTTGAGAAATTAGCCGTTGACGGTCGTCCACTTTCACAGGGGGGGCTGGAGCGCTTAGAATCTTTATATACTGTAAGAGAACCGCTGTACGAAGCCTTTTCACAATGTAGTTTTGACATAAACGATCCGGATACCGGAGCTGCTCAGATTGAGGAGGAATATCATGCACATTTTAATTCTTAACGGCCCCAATATTAATCTGTTAGGTTTAAGAGAGCCGGATATTTACGGCTCTGAAACGTATGAACAGCTCGTCCAAATGATTCGCCAACATGCTCATGAGCGTCATATCGCGGTTAGTTTTTATCAGAGTAATCACGAAGGCAGCTTGGTAGACCGAATTCAGGCGGCCCATAATGACGCCGAAGCCATCATTATCAATCCGGCCGCTTATACGCATACATCAATAGCTATTCTTGACGCCTTAAAAGCGATTGGCCTCCCTACGGTGGAAGTGCACATCTCCAATCCCGATGAACGGGAAAGCTTCCGTCATTTCTCCTATGTAGCGAATATGCTGAAAAACCATCAAAGGCCATGGTCTTAAAGGCTATATCGAAGCCATGGATTATCTTATTGATACGTATGGCGATAAGGAATAAAGCGCCTTTTACGGCCTGATAAAAATTCAATAATTACAAAAAAGAGGTTTGAAGATGAGCCATGGTGCTCAACTTCAAACCTCTTTTCCGGTATATAAACTTTTGTGGTAAGTTTGTTTAGTAAGTTTTAAGTATGATAATTCGTTTAGTACTCGCTTTAGTACTTGTTGCTATAGGATAAGTTGTTAGTGTAAAACTCGATTTCTTCCCTTCTTTGTCAACTCCCCAAACCCAGCCCCCGCTGCAGTTTGGGGAATAATTTCAACCAAATCAAAGCCTGACGGTCAAGCTGTTTCATTTAAAACGAGATTGTCACATCCACATATATTTTTACAATAATAATGCCTACGTTATATACGGCCGATATCTGTATATAACGTAAAATATATTGTTTTAAATGAACCAAGCCATGTCGTCGGTCATATTCTTTGGTGTGAAGGCTACTTTATGCCGTGGCATATGTTTGCGTGAATGGCTGTCCACCAAATGAATCGTCGAACGAATCTTGCGAACAACGATGTTTTCAGGTTCCGTTTCATAGATGACCACATTCTCAGGCACATCACGTTTGATAACCAGATTTACAGCCTATCCGGCTACCGCTGCCTACCATAATGTCGCCCAGTACTTTAGTACCGGCACCGATAAGCACGTCGTCACCGACCGTTGGATGGCGTTTCACGCGTCTTGAGCTCATGCCGCCCAATGTTACGCCGTGGAACAAGGTTACATTATCGCCAACAATGGCAGTTTCACCAATTACGACACCCATGCCGTGATCAATGAATAAACCTTTACCGATTTGTGCGCCCGGATGGATTTCAATCCCCGTCGCATTACGCGAATGCAGTGCCACGCGTCTGGCCAATAATTTGTAACCATGTTTATACAAACGATGGGCAAAGAAATGCCAGAACAAAAGCTGTTATATGCGGATAGGTCCACAATACCATCAATACTGATGTGGCAGCCGGATCTGAATCCATAACGCGCTTAATATTATAGCGAATCGCTTGCCAAAGTTCTTTCATACATCCTCCCGGCCGGTATTCCCCCAGCCCCTAAATATCTATGGCCATATAGCTGGCCGTTCATCTCTCTTCAAGCTAAACCTAAGTCAACTTATGGTCGTTCCCCCGAACGATTATATCGTCAGATGCTTAGGCTTTTACATATTCAACATCATCAAATTCAAGCATGGATAAGTATTTTTCAACTCCGTCCGGAGCAATAGCTACTACAGGCACGCCAGGGTTTTTAGCGGCTAAATCTTTAGCTGCTTTAATAGCTGCGCCGGCAGAAATACCGATGCTGATACCACTTTCGCGCATGAAAGTCTGTACTTGAGCGATAGCATCATCATCAGTTACGGTTACAACTTCATCCATAAGGGATTGGTCGAAGTTTTCAGGAATGAAACCGGCACCGATACCTTGGATTTTATGAGCGCCACCTTTACCTTCGGAAATCATTGGGGAACCTGCCGGTTCAACCGCAACAGCTTTCACATTAGCATTATGTTCTTTCAATTTACGAGCCACACCGGTGAAAGTACCGCCTGTACCTACGCCGGCAACAACGATGCCCACATTAGGAACTTGTTCAATAATTTCAGTAGCTGTTGTTTCGTAATGAATGCCAGGGTTAGCAGGGTTTACGAACTGTCCCAAAGTTACAGCACTTGGGTTAGCATCAAGAATTTCCTGAGCTTTAGCCAAAGCACCTTTCATGCCGGTTGCTTTTGGAGTCAAAATTAACTGAGCACCATAAGCTTTTACCAATTCACGACGTTCTTTACTCATGCTTTCAGGCATCAAGATTACAACTTTAATACCTAAAACAGCACCGAGCATAGCAAGGGCGATACCGGTATTACCGGACGTTGCTTCTACCAAGATAGTGTCAGGTTTAATTAAACCTTTCTGCTGAGCGTCGCGTAACATACCATAAACAGCACGGTCTTTAACACTGCCGCCGGCATTGTATTTTTCCAATTTAACAAAAACGTTAGAATCTCCAATTTGGTATACAGGTGTGTTACCAGTCAATTTTAGTGTATCATTTACTGGTTTCATACTCATAATATTCATCGTTCCTTTCTCATAGAGTCTCTCAGCTCTAATAAAAAAAGCCCTTGGTCACATTTGTGACAAGGGCGATATATCGCGGTTCCACCTTGTTTCATTTGACTGTGCGCACAATCAAACCTTTGCTGTACTATTAAACACATATTCTCCGGAGCATTTCACTCCTATCTGTTTAATTCTATACAGATTCGCTATAACGGGCGACCCCCGAATAAGACTCCCCTATATCGCTATAGCTTTGCCTTAATAACTCCGAGATGCACTTCCATACACTTCATAAGACCCGCTCTCACCGTCCGGGCTCGCTGCACATACAATAGTATATGTACTTTTCTCTTCCTCGTCCTGATTTCTATTCAAATCATAAACCTACTATAACACTATGAATTAATACTGTCAACAGCGAAATTAAACTTTTTGATTTTCATCAATGTATTATTGACGAATCTTTGACTCTCTGTTGCATGTACTTTATTTTACTACAACTGTACATTTTTTGCCAGTCCTATTGTATTTTATTATTCATTTTACGCTGATTTCGAACAATTTCATCAAACTTCTTTCAATTTTTGCAATAATTATCAATGCATTACCAAAATAAGCTGCAAAGAAAAAAACTGTCAAAGAAAAAACAGCCTATTTTCATAGACTGCTTTCTGTTATACATATATAAATTTTTGCTCGGTATAACCTAATCTAATGGGTATCCGCGTCCCTAATCGCAATCCCGATAAGACACGAGGCCTGCAATTACCAGTCATAGACTTAGCTACTGTCCATCACTCTTCACAGGTCTCAGTCTTACCTGTACTGTCATCTATGCAGTATATTCGAATCTATACTGTCTGTCCAACTCCTCGAAATAACCTATACCTTTAATCTATCCCTGCCGGTTCGACAGAAAGCTGACAGCCTTGAATACTAGGTATATTATAACAAACCTTTTGAATATAAGGAATATTTAAAATGAATTTTCGACATAAATATCCGTATCGATTATGCATAATTATCGTCAAAAAAACCGGCTATATAACTTAAAGTCATTTTCTAATTGACTTTAATGTAAAAAAATACCTTCCCGCTGTACTTGCGGGAAGGCATTTGCATATATGATTATATGCCGGTAAAAATTAAGTATTCATTTTACTGTGTTAAGTGTGTGTTTAATGTGTGTGTTATTTATGTTGTGTTATTTGTGTGTTGTGTTGTTTTGTATTGTGTGTATTTAAGTGTTGTGTTTGTGTTTAGGTATTTATGGAGTATTACCTATTAATGAGGGAGTTGGTTCTTCAGGGAAAAAACGTGCTTATGCGTTAAGAAGTACCCCGATTTGAACAGCTGTACCGGAATTTTGAGGAACCGGTTTCTTGTCATCTTTAGGTGGCAACGGTTTTTTATCTTCCGGTTTTACCGGTGGTTTTTCAGCGCCCGGTTTGCGATTATTGTAGTCGTTAGCCAAAGCTACTTTGCGTTTTTCCTTGGTTTCCGGTGTTACTTTGCTTGCTGCTTTATCTTTTTTAACAGTTTCTTTTTCAGGGGCTTTAGGTGCTACCTGAGGATTCTGCTGATTCTGATCTTTTTTATCGTTTTGGTTAATCTGTTTGTTGTCTTTATTAGGCTGATTTTGTTTGTTCTGCTCTTCTTGCTGCCATACAGCCGGTTTATTGTTGTTAATGTCTTGTAAGCTCTGAGCACTTACCAAAGTGCCGAAAGAGTTAGCCCAAAGAGTAACCGCCGCGACAGGTACCATTAATACATATTTGCGTTTCATAACTATACCTCCTAGTACAAAATTATACAATTTTCTTACTGTCTCATAAATGCTCGCGCATCACTTGAACAGCGCCATATACAAATCTAATCTGTTAACTTACGTTTAACATATGTACATCTTACCTAGATTTTATGAGGTATATATGAAAGTTTCGATGAGCTTTCCGTGAAGTTTTTCATGATTGTTCATCTATCGCTCATCTATATTTTTATTCCAAAAGCAAGTATAATTATTCCTATTTATAAACAGAAAAATGCCGTTGCCCTTAGGGAGGAGGCAACGGCAAGTTGTTCGTACATATTTGTACTCACGATTAGGTATAGGTATTTAGAGGTTTAACAAGTGGACTCACTCGCAATAACTTCCGGGATAAAGAAGGTAGTTGAGCTGTAGCGCTCGATTCTGAATAATCGTTAACTACTGTTCCCTTGTTATGAGCCTATTATAGCATGTAAATCTAATAATTTCAATATCTAAAATTTATTTTTTTCGATTTAATTTATTTTTCTCTATATATCCGTCAAAAAACCGCATAAATACTGGGTTTGTATGTTAGCTAATAATTTATTTTTATCTGTAAAGTGACTACAAGCCGGCCTTCAATACATCACGAGCCGTTTCATACATGTAATGATACCCCAACTCATTGGGATGCACATCACCGGCATAAAGAATTTCACCGCGATAATCCGCTTCGGCGATGGTTTTATAGAAGTCTATATACAACAAGCTTGTTCCTTTGCTGATGTGTGATAAAGAAGTAGTAGAAGTGTAAAAAATTTTGCCGTTCCTATCCGGCGTTTGCGCATTGCGCCGGATAGGTCGGGCGGTCATTCGGGCAGGTCTACCTTGCCAACGAAAGAGTAATAAATATCAATGTCCTGTCTGCGTGTGCCGTTCTCGTCATAGCTGCACTCATGCACAACGATTTTCTCCACAAACTCACGCAAAAGGGTAGGGGTAAGTTCTTCAAAGCTGGTGTACTTGCGGACAACATTCATAAACTTTTCTGCGTTTACCGTGGCTTCCTGCGCTTTGGAAAGCTCTGCCCGGATAGCGGCGGCTCTCTCTTTCAGTTCTTTCTGCTCGGCTTCATAGTCTGCCGACAGCTCCGTGAAACGCTCGTCTGAAATGCGCCCGGTCACGCTGTCCTCATACAGCCGCTTGAAGATAGCGGATAACTCGCTGATACGCTTCTCGGCGGCTTCCAGCTCCTTTTTCCTTGCGGCGTTCCTGCGCTTGCCCCCGTCCTCGTTCTGCTCGATCAGCAGCTTCATAAACCGGGCTTCGTGCTTCGCTGCATAGCTGGTGACTTTCCGCAGATTGTCGGTCACTCCGGCGGTCAACAGGTCGGTGCGGATAAAGTGCGCCGTACAGTCACGGGTACGCTTCTTGTAGCTCCCGCAGATATAACAATCCTGCTTGCGGGTGGCGTTCTGGTAACGCTGCTGGTAAAGGACGCTGCCGCAGTCGGCACAAAAGAGTATGCCGGAGAATAAGCCACTTCATCATAGCGGTTCGGGCGTTTGCGCTGCTTGCGTAACTCCTGCACACGCTCCCACATCTGGGTGTCAATGATAGGCTCATGGTGGTTCTCGAAAATCGCCTGTTTCTCAATGGGGTTCTCTACGCTGTGCTTGGTCTTGTAGGACGCTTCTCCGTCTTGAAGTTTACCAGACAGCCCGTGTACTCCCTGTTTTCAAGGATATGTACCACGGTATTGGTCGCCCACTTGCACTCATAGCCGGGGTGGTAGCGGCGGGTGCTTCCCGTCCGACGGTATTCCAGCGTTCCCGGCGTGGGGATCTCCTGCTCTGTGAGCATACGGGCTATCTTGGTCGGCCCGTTCCCGGCAAGGCACAAGCTGTAAATCTGCCGCACAACAGGGGCGGCTTCCCCGTCAATGATAAAATTTTCGTCCTCGTCCATAAAGTAGCCGTATACGGGTTTGCTCGTGACGGGCTTCCCGCTCATACCCTTAGACCGTTTTACTGCTTTGATTTTCTTGCTCGTATCTCTCACCAGCCATTCGTTAAAAATGTTCCGCAGAGGGGCAAAATCATTGTCGCCCTGTGCGCTGTCCACTCCGTCATTGATAGCGATAAAGCGGACGCCTTTCTGTGGGAAAATCATTTCCGTATACATTCCCACTTGCAGATAGTTTCGCCCTAACCGTGACATATCCTTGACGATAACGGTGCCGACTTTTCCGGCTTCAATGTCCGCAAGCATGGCTTGAAAACCGGGTCTTTGGAAGTTCGCCCCAGAATAACCGTCATCTGTGTACCATTGCAGATTGGAAAAGCCGTTCTGCTTCGCATAGGTTTCAAGAATACGCTTCTGGTTTGAAATAGAATTGCTCTCACCTTGCAGCTCGTCCTCGTGGGATAATCTCGGATAAAGGGCGGTAATAAGGTTTCGGGTGGTCTGTCTTAACATAGTGTCCTCCATTTCCGACAGCCAGCCCCACTATTCCGTATGACTATCATACCACACGCCGGGGCTGGCTGTACAGTCCTTTCTGCTTCTTTACGTCCCGTCAAATTGCCGATTTTTGTGTAGCAGCTTCCGCTTCCAGCACTTTCAGCATTTTATCGGCGGCGGTGGCGGTGGTGTCCTGCTTGAAATAGCCGGAAACGACAAGGACAGAATTACCTATGCGGATTTCCGTCACGCAATCCGGGCGGCGGGTGCTGCGGTCATTCTTTGGGGTGTTGGTCATAGGCGGCTCTCCTTTCTGTTCATCAGCTTTTTCAGTTGTCCCATTTTCTCCTGCGCCGTGGCTTTTCGGAAGTTGCTCCCGGTAAAGCGGACAGGAGAACACATTTCAATCAGACGGTCATAAATGCGGGCGTGGGCGGTGTCCTCCGGGTGCTGCAAGTCTCCAGCGTGAGATTAGTCGTGACGATCAGCGGCCTGCCGCTGCGGTAACGGCTGTCAATCACGTTGTAGACCTGCTCTAAGCCGTATTCCGTTCCCCGTTCCATTCCAAAATCGTCAAGGATAAGCAGCGGGAAGCTGCAAAGTCGGGAGATATATTCATTCCTGCCCTCAAAGCTGGCGGCAAGGTCACCCAATATCAATGCAAAGTTTGTCATGCACACGGGGATTTCACGCTCCATAAGGGCATTTGCGATACAGCCCGCAAAATAGCTCTTGCCTGTGCCAACGCCGCCCCATAGCAGATAGCCAATGTTGCGCTCTTTCATGGTTTCCCAGTTCTCCACATAGAAATGGGCGTGTTCCATTTGCGGGCACTTGCCGTTGTCGTTCTCAAACGTCCAGCCCTGCATAGCCGGGTCTGTAAAGCCCCGCCGCTTCAACCGCTCGACAGTTTCAAGGTGACTGCGCTGTTTCTCTGCGGCTTCCCGTTCCTCACGCTCTGCCCGCTGGCAGTCACATTCTGCCGGGTGGCGGTCACGCCCCAGCCATGCGGCGGTTTCTTTGGGGAAATAGCCCTCTTTGGGCTTGTGGCACTTCCCGCAGTATAAAAGCCCGTCCTCGCCGGTGTAGTCCTCCGGCTCCGGCGTGGTGTCGGTCATATTCAAAATCATTTCATCAAATCCATTCGTCATAAGCTCTCGCCCTCCTTACAGGTATAATCGGGTATGCCCTTTTTCGGGGCTTTCTTGGCTGCGTCCTCCTGCGCCCACTTGAAAATCGTGGCTGCATGGCTCTTGTATTTCCTCCCGCTGGAAGCGATATGGCAGGATAGGCGGTCAATGTAATACTCCCACTTGCCGGGAAGCTCTGTTTTCAGCCCGTCAAGCTCCGTATCGGAAAGAATGACATTGTGGTATCTGCCATAGGCGGCGGGGGCGGGGTGTCCCGTTTCTAACTCTCTCTCTTTTTCTATTTCTATATCTATCTCTTTCTCTATCTCTACTCTGGTGTACAAATGTCCGCTCGATATGGTGGACATTTGTCCGCCCCTGTCTGCGGCAGGGCTTTTTGTTCCTGCAAAGCCAGCCGCGCCCTGCGCTTGCGCTCCCCCTCGGTAGAGGACTGGCCGATTAAAAGCTCAATGTTGCTCATGTAGAGTGCGCCGCTTGGCAAAGGCTCCACAAGCCCCAGCTTCATAAAGATTTTCAAAGCTCTCTCTACGGTACCTACCTGCTGGCGGGTAATGGTCGCAATCATCTGGGCGGTGTAGGGGATATTCTCGTCAAGCTGCAATTTCCCGCCGTTTTTCAGCGATTTCAAGTACAGCTTCAAGAGAATGTTGGAATAGATAACGCCGTCCTGCATACTTTCCAGCAGAACGATTGCATCATCGTCAAAATAGCTCTCTTTCAGCTTGAGGTAGTAATATTTGCGGTTATCTGCCATAGGCTGCGTCCTCCTTTTTCCAGCGTTTGGAATAATAGCGAGGGCATAGTATGATAACCGCCCGGAAGCTCTGTTTGCAGTCACGGGTGCAGCCCCGGCATAGGTCGTTGTAAGTGATACGGTTGCGGTGGTTGAGGAAGAAAGACCATTCCAGCCGCCGCTTCTTGCTCATTCTCGGCAATGGTAAGCTCCTTTCTGCCGTTCCTATCGGTGTAGCGGGATAGGGGGCATTTTCTGTATGTTCTCGGTATCATTTTCGGGCTTTTTCTGCCCTGTAAGCCCCGTTTGGAAGTCGGGGAGTATTGCGGTAAGGGTTCATATCATACCTGTATTTTTGTAGGGTTTCGGTATCATTTCGGGGCGGTCTTTAACGCTCCTGTTCACGCTTTTTCTGCTGGCTCGGTGCGCCCCTTAAAATCTGGTCGATATTGCGTCTGACTGTCTGAAGCTCCTGCGCCCGCTGGCGTTTCTCCCGGTAGTCGTTATATCCGGCGTTCTTCTGGACGGTAAGCTGCTCAATCTCCCTTTGCAGGGCTTTGCTGGCTGGCAGCTTGGTTATTCCATGCTCCCGGAAATAACGGGCGGCTGTGTCCGCTATGATAAAATCGCTTTCGTGCTGTTCCCGGTAGGCTCTCCGGGCTTTCTCCGATTTCTGCGCTTTCAGACCGTCACGGGCGGCTTCGTGCCGATATAGCCCAAAAGGTTGCGCTGCAATTCCTTTTTCTCCCGGATAGCGGCTTCCAGCCCTTTCAGTCCGGCAAGGCTCTCCTGCGTGGCGGTGTTGGCTGCGGAAATGGCAGCGTCCAGCTCGTCCGGGGAAGAAAAGCCATACTGCTGGTAGAGCATGAGGGTAGCCGACATCTGTTTGAGGTTGTGCATGGTCGCCCACTTCTCATAGCCCCGTCCTTTCCCCTCGGCTCGCTTGGCGGCTATGTCTACCATGCGCTGTACAGCGTCATTGTTCGGGGCGTTTTTCGCTTCTTTTTTCGTCCGTAAGCGGTCTTTGATACTGCCGGGGTATTCCGCTATGGCTGCGGGTTTTTCGGCGGCTCTGGCGGCGTTCTGCTCCAAAACGGAGAGGACAGCAGCCCGGTCAAAATCGTCCCCCAGCTTCCGGGCGGTAATTGGCTTCGTCCTGTCCGGCGTGAGGTAACTTAGCCGCCCCCGGCTCTCCTTGACGGTCACACCATGCCGGAGAAGCAGGGCGGCAAACTCATCAAAGCCGGAAGCAGCGGCAAGGGCTTCCCGGATAGTCCGGCGCAGCTTCGCCTTATCCGTTTCAAACTTGGTCTGCCGGGGCGCGATACCGTCCGCAGCAATAGGGGCGTTGGCTCTGTCAAGGGCAGCCTGTCCTTTCTTCTGCGCCCAATACTCACGCTCGGTAATGCGTTCTTTGCTGCCGTTCAAAAGGTCTATCTGGTAAAGCCCCTCGCTGTGGCACATCTCCATGACTTCGGCTTTCAGATAGTTCATAGCTGCGTCCGTACAGCGGTGCTTGCAGCCTGCTTTCCTGTCCGCTGGCCTGTCCATGTGGGGCAGCATGGGAACCTCCGCAATCCGCAGACTGTTAATGACGATATGCACATGGATATTTTCGGTGTGGCTGTGTCCGTCCGGGTGGGTGCAGACAAGGGCCTGGTGTCCGGGGAAATGCTCGGCGCAGAACTTCTCGCCCAGCTCCTGCGCCCGATCAACGGTCAAGCCGTTGTCCGGGCCGTCCCGTGGGTCAAAGCTGATGATGTAGTGGTGGCTCTTTACGTCCTCCCGTTTCTGGTTCTTGCCGTAGCGGAGATTGGAGCGCATACAGGCAACGGCAAAATCCTCCCCGCCACAATTCAGAGAGGATATGCGGTAGTCTACCCTCGGTATGAGCCGCCCGTCTGCGTCAAGGGTGGGCTTCATGGTAAACTCGTCATGCTCGAATGTGAGGTATTTTTCAGCGTCCCCGTAGTTGGCATTTTTAGAGCTGATATGTTTGAGTATCGCCAACGGCTTCACCTACTTTCTGCAAGACTTCAAACTTCAAGGCGGCAAGGTCGGCGGCGGCTCCCCGCACTTCCTTTTCCAGCCCCCGGTAGGGGCTTCCGTATTCGTTCAGGCTCCGGGCAATCTGGTTTAAGTTGCCGCCGATTTTCCCGTACTCTGCCGTGAGCTTGGAGAGGGCGGCAAGCAGCCCGTCATTGACCGGGGAAACGGTGACAATGGGGCGTATGGTCGCTTTCCGTATGGCTTGCCGGATAAACTCGGACTGGCTGATTTCATAAGCCGCCAGCCGCCCGGTGAAGTCGGCGTATTCTTCATCGGTCATGCGGGTCTTTACCACATGACGGCGGTGGGGCGTATTGTATTTCTTTCGCATGGTCTGTGACCTCCTTTCTCGCCCGACAGGGCGCATAGCAGGGTTTGGGGAAGGCACTCCCCAACAAGATTCCCGCAGGGGCAAAAATAAGCGGAGAGCGAATTTTGGCACCTCGGTAGAATCTTGCTCTGAAAAACTCGGCGTTCCCCGGCTCCCGTCCTTTCCGCTAACAAAACGTTTCAAAAGGGCTTTGCTACCCGCTATTCCGGCTTATCTTGAAAATTTTCCTTTCACTACCTACAACACCACGCAAAGCAAAATGGACGGAGATTTTTAGAATTTCCCCTCTATTCCCTACAACACCACGCAAGCCGGAATAGGCGGACAATGGCAGTATTTTTTTCTTTGATACCCTCTACGGATAAGTAAGGGATTTTGCCAACTGCGGCGGCTATTTTCCCTTTTGTTTTTTCATACTGGGGATTTTCAAAAATGCCAAACAGGAACGAAAAAAAGCAGCAAATCTGTTGAATAGATTTACTGCTTTCTGGTTGCCGGCGAAGCGGCGGTTATTCAGTTGTAGGCGGTAGGGCTATCTCCCAAAGCGGAACTTGAAAATAGCTGTGAGAAGCGTCTGGGTGATGTAGTCCTCTGTATCTTGGTCTACCCGTCCATTCACACGGGCGGCACATTGTATGCGGCGGCGGTAATACTGCAATACAGTTCCCACCGCTTCCGGCTCCCCGCTGGCGGCTTGGACGATTGTTTCATAGGGGAGAAGCCTATTATTTCTCATATGCCATTCCCTCCATTTCCGCTTGGAGCTGCCGTAGGGCTTTTCGGATATGGTAGCCCGCTGTGCTGCGGCTGCGCCCGTACTGTCTGCCAATTTCGTGCTGTGGAATACGCTTGAAAAAGGACAGGTAAATCATTTCCCGCTCCCGTTCGTCCAGCCGTGACAGGCTTCCGCAAGTAAACCGCTGCTGAAAATGACCGTATCGCCGCAAAGGGTAAGTATGTATTCCTCGTCCGGCTCCGGGGCTTGGAAATATTCATCTGTCGTGCCTAAAGGGTAGTGCTTTTCGTCTGTGAGGTATTCAAGGGATATTTCTCTTTTGTGCTTCCTGCTCCGTGTCCTCGCTGCGTTGATCGTTGCATTTCGGATAACGACTTTGCAAAAGGCATGGAAAGTGTACTCGATATGTTCCCGATATTCTTCTGTACAGGTCATGGAAAATCCCCCTTTCCTCCCAAAAGGGCTGTGGCTGGTTAGTAGTTGCTTTTTATGATAGTAAGGGGCGGCAGCACTTTAGGCTGTCGCTCCTTGACTGCCTAACTGCAAAACCGGGCGGGGCTGTCAACGGCGGGCGAAGCCGTTCATCTTGACCGTTGACTGGCTCGGCCGGGTTTGCTATTTATCCGGCAAACTTGAATTTATTTTAAGCTATCACGTTTTACCTTTTTAAGCCTTACTATCATTACCATAGGAATTTCTTTATTGTTTTTGAAACATTCTTCATAAAATCCATCAATGACAAATCCAGCTCTGAAACAAAGGTTAAAAATATCTTGTATGGAACGATGATAATAAATCTGCTCCTCCGGCTGCCCTTCGATCGCTATATCATAGTAACTGTGCGGTGTCATATATTTTTCAGTCAATGTGATAAAACAAGGGTGCTGCGTTGCAAAGACAAAAATCCCGTTTTCCTCCAATAGTTCATAAACAGCCATAAAAAGCGGTTCAATATCCGTAATATCCATAATTGCCATATTAGAAACTGCTTTCGTAAAGGCTCGATTTCTTTTTAATCCTAATAAGCTTTCTCTATTGGTCGCATCCGCTACGCAAAACTCAATTTGTTTTGCATATTGTGATCGCCGTCTTTTAGCCAATTCTATCATTTTTTTGCTGTAATCAAAAGCGACGACCGAAGCGCCTCTCTGTGCAAGATACGAAGAATAATTTCCATTGCCGCACGCAATATCCAATTCGATAGCGCCTGCCGGGTAACATTCAATTTCCCAGCCAGTTCTTCCTGTGTCATTCCCGATTGTGTTCGCAGATGACGTATTTGCTTTCCTGTTGTAATATCCGTCTGTTTCTGGTTCAAAATGGTTCCTCCTCTCTGATGCTGATTTTATCAATGATATTTCGCAATAGCCAGCAATGAACGTTTGCATTGCGCAAGATGTTACATTATCTTCTGAAACATATGCCGGATCTTGTCTAAACGGCTGTTCGGGCGGCGTGGCTGAAACACAGGCTCGCCGGAAGTTTCCTGATACCCTTTTAATTCTGTAATGCAGACACTTCTTCCATTTGTATAAAAATTCAAATCATTTCTATATTCACCAATACAACGGGCAGGGATTTCCCCCTTAAAAATAACTTCATCTTTTTCAAGTCTGGTTGATTCAATGATTGCGCAATACTTTGGTGCGTCATTATAAGCCCGTGAAAGATATTCCTGCGGTGCAAAAAGGGTAAAGGAAAGGTATGGTTCCAACAGTTGTGTTCCTGCTTTTTTCAATGCCTGCTCCAACACGACAGGCGCAAGAAAACGAAAATCAGCGGGGGTGCTGACCGGGCTGTAATAAACTCCATAATCAAAACAAATTTGGCAGTCTGTCACTCCCCAGCCATATAAGCCCTGCTCCATTCCATAACGCACACCCTCCATGACGGCATTTTGAAAACTTTGGTTTAAATAGCGAGAGATACCTCGCTTTTATATTGTGTTCCGCTTCCAACAGGAAGCGGTGTTACAGTCAAACCAATAGATGCCCAAAACGGATTCGGCGGCACTTCAATATGAATCGTGTAGCTCGCTTTTTTTTGCGGTCTTTCCAGATAAATAACCGAAGGCTCTTTCATAGCCACGCCCACATGATATTTTTCTTCTAATAGCGAACAAATAACTTCTAACTGTACTTTTCCCAAAAAAGATAATATAATCTCATGTGTAACAGTATCAATGTCAAAATGCAAAAGAGGGTCTGTATCAGCAATCTCTGTGAGGGCATTTAACAGGGCTTCCCTTTGCTCCGGCTTTTGCGGCTCTACCGTTGTCCGAAGTAATGGCATGGGATTATCAATCCGTGTTTTGTGAGGCAGGAGTTTTTCATTTCCCAGAATGTCGTTCAGTTTCAAAGTATCATCAGCTAAAATAACAATTTCTCCCGGACAGGCATGGTCAACCGGGACGATTTCACCATTTGACGGAATACACATTTCTGTAATCTTTATTTTTTCCTTTTTTGACAGCAGCAGGGTATCCCGTAAATGGAGCGTCCCATGATACAGGCGTAAATAAGAAAGCCGTTTTTTCCGCTCTGTATACTCAACCTTAAAAACATATCCACATAATTCAGACTGAATATCGTCTGTTTCTGTAATGAAAGTTTCTGTAATCGCTTCAATCAGTTTTTCTGTTCCTAAATTGTCTTTTGCACTCCCATGATAAACAGGAAACAAAGAGCAGCATCTGGTTCTTTTGCACTTTTCATATTGTAATTCCTGTATATCCAAAGAATCCTCTGCAACATATCGTTCTAATAGTTCATCGCTTCCGGAAATAATCATATCCCATTTGTCCAAATCAGAAATATCGGTCATGGTTATCTTTGGCGACAGGGAAACCTCCTGCATGACAATCATATCACTGGTAAGTTTATCTTTAATGCTTTGGTAAACACGCCGCAGGTCGATCCCATTTTGGTCTATCTTATTTATAAAGATAATTGTCGGAATGTCCATTTTCTGAAGCGCATGGAATAATATACGGGTTTGTGCCTGTACGCCGTCTTTTGCCGAAATGACTAAAACAGCTCCGTCAAGGACAGATAAAGAGCGGTATGCTTCGGTTAAAAAATCCATATGACCGGGAGTGTCCACGATATTGATTTTATAATCATTCCAGCAAAAAGAAGTAACCGCTGTCTGAATGGTAATTCCGCGCTGCCGTTCCAAAATCATAGTGTCTGTTCTTGTAGTTCCTTTATCCACGTTTCCTTGTTCCGCAATCGCTCCACTGGTGTACAGCAGGCTTTCCGTCAATGTTGTTTTTCCTGCGTCTACATGGGCGAGAATTCCAATATTGATTATTTTCATGTGATTGTCCTCCTTTTACAGCCCCAAAAGGGCATAAAAATCCCCAGCAGTAAAATACTTTTACCACTGGGGATTATAATTTGCGGACATACACATATACAGCATACACCTGTTTGTGATTGCTGTTTTTCGGATATGTCAAAATTGATAAGGCAAAAGTATTCTTAAATTGGGTACAAAAAACCAAGCCCCCACAAAAGGGACTATCATAATCCTTTGTTCCCACTATTTGATTATAGTTTTATTTAAGAATACCTTGCCGCATATTTTTTACTCCTTTTTTGGAATGATGCTATTATATCACATTAGTTTTAGGAAAGCAAGTACCTAAAAGAAATTTTTCTTCCCCTTATATGTAACAATCATACCGACTTTCTGGCGTTCAGAATGGTTTCTGCTGTCTGCTGTGGTGTTTGGTTGGAATTGTCCAGCCAAAAGCCGATCCGTGGTGTTGTCTGCATAAATGTATCGTATAAGGTTTCAACCGTAAAGCCGGAATAGCCTGTTTTCTCCCTGTATCGTTCCCTTCCTTTTATTGTTTCCACATCTGGACAAAGAACGACAACCTCAACAGGGTATTTATGCGGCACAAAAAATATGTACATGTAACTAATTCAACACATTTATAATTTGAATAGGGACATTATAGCATTTACTAAATACAAATTCAATGTATACGGAAATAAAGATATAAGGAGTGGGAAGGATTCCGCCGTAGTCGGCATTGTAGGAAAATCCAAAAGTTTAGATTTTCCCACAATGCTTATCTTTTGGTCTTTGGTTCGGAATAGTGTAGTGCTGGCGGTCTATCTCTTGTTTTCGGTTGCTTGCTTCCTTACCGTACATGAGCATTCGCGCCCGGATTGTCGTTGCCGTAGCCCTCCATGAGATTGATAACGCCCCAGATACCAAGCCCGGCTCCAAGTGCTACAACAAGGGTCTGCAAAACGTCTACTGCGCTATTGAAAAATGCCATAAATAAATCCTTTCTGCCGCGTCTGCGGCTGTCCGGCAAGCGGACAAAAGGCGGTCAGCGTATGCCGCCGCATAAAAAAACCGCCCTCTGGTAAAGGCGGCTGTCCCCGCGCTGCGTAAGTTCTGCGGCGCGGCGGTATTCAGTTGTAGGGGGGTGCGGCTCCTGCCGCTGTGTGCTGCGCCGGAAAGTAGGGGCGCGTATCATGTAGCCGATATTGATATATGTGATTGCTTCGATTCCTCCTTTCGGTGTCCCGCTGTGCTGCCGGACGGGTATTATTCAGACTTGCGGGAAGTGAATAGCTTGCATAGCAAGGTGTTCGCTTCCCGCAAGTTCACAAAGGGGTAGCTGCCGCAAGGCAGCGTAGGGGAAGTGTAGCTTCCCCTGTCCCCCCCTCCCCGGCGGTCTGCCATGCTGTCACTGTTGAGGGATAAGCCCCGGCGCGTGACATACTCCGTTGCAAAACGGCGGTGTTCCGCTTCCTTTTCCCGCCAATACTCCCATAATGCAGCGTCGGCGGCTTCCGCAACATTCATTAAAAACCGTTCAAGCTGCTTTTGTTTTTCCTCTGCGCTACGTTTCCTCATGGTCTGCGTCCTCCTGTAAGTCTGCTGCGTCAATCTCGTAATAGTCAAAAACCTCGTCGGGCTTGACAATGGCGGGGCGGCGTTTAAGGTGCTTTTCCATGTCAAAGGCGTTCTTCGGGTCTGCGTCGGATAGGTACTTGTATTTCGGGTGTTTCGTTATGTCGAATTTGTCCGAAAAGAACGGGCGCACCCCGCGTAGCTGCAAGATACATTTCCCTCCGTCCATGACTGCGATTTCATCTTCCGTCATAAGCTGCTTTCCCAATTTCTGATAGTTCAGCCCATGCGAAAGCTCCCGCCCCCTTGTTTCGGAAGTGTTGAAGCTGTCTATCGTTTCCTTGCCTAAAATCTCCGATATTTCTTTGAGCGTGGTTTTTTCCTTGCCGCCCAAGAAAAGCGTGGTGTCGCAGTTGCCGACTATGGTATCGGCGTTGTCCTTGTAGATTGCCTTTAGCTGTGACTGGCTCTGCAAGATGATTGACGCGGAGATTTCCCGGCTCCGTATGGTTGCGATTAGTTTCTCAAATTTGGGGATTTGCCCGATATTCGCAAATTCATCAAGTAAGCACCGTACATGGACGGGAAGCCGCCCGCCGTATTCATCATCTGCTTTGTCGCACAAGAGGTTGAATAGCTGTGTGTAGAGAATACTCACGACAAAGTTAAAGGTGTCGTCGGTGTCGCTGATAATCACGAAAAGGGCGGTCTTTCTGTCACCTATGGTGTCAAGCTCCATTTCGTCGGTTTCCATAAGCTCCCGCAGCTCCTTAATGTCGAATGGGGCTAACCTCGCGCCGCATGAGATAAGTATGCTTTTTGCGGTCTTGCCCGCCGCCAGTTTGTATTTTTTGTACTGCTTGACTGCAAAATGTTCCGGGTCTTTTTCTTCCAGACGTTCAAACATGAGGTCAACCGGGTTCTGGAAATCCTCGTCGTCCTCGCGGGCTTCCGACGCATTTATCATTTCAAGCAGCGTCGTGAAGTTCTTCTCGTCCTCTGGGGCTTCATACCAGATATAGCCGATTAGTGCGGTGTAGTAGAGCTTTTCCGCTTTCACCCAGAAATCCTCGCCGGATTTTTCCCCGTCGCCTTTGGTGTTGGCGATAATGGTATTGACTAATTTCAAAATGTCCTTTTCGCTCCGCAGATAGGCAAAGGATTGTATTTCATGGATTTTTTGAAGTTAATCGTATTTAGCACTTTGATACGGTATTTGTACCGCTGCAACATTTTCCCGGTTTCCAAAATCAGTGTTCCTTTCGGGTCAGTGACGATATACGACGTTGGAAAATCCTTTGACGTACATTGCATGAGCGACGGTTTCACAAAGAACCGGGTCTTGCCGCTGCCGGAACCGCCGATTACAAGAATATTTTTGTTTCTTGCGTATTTCGGCTGCTTCGGGCGGCTGTTCATGGTGAGCCGTTCCGTCTGCGTTAAGGGGATATTGTTCTCAAATACCGGGTCTGTGTACGGCTTTATGTCGTCAGCCCCGCCCCAACGCGCCGAACCGTATTCTGTCCCGCGGCGGTATTTCTTCGCGTTCTTGCCTTTGGTGTAGATAATCAGCCGGACAATGACCGCCCCCGCAATGCCGATAAGTAAGTCTGCCGGGTGGAAGCTCGGCGCGATACTGGAAAAGGCGGTGGTAAAACCGTCCCCAAGATGTAGCAGCTTTGCGCTTGCGTCCGCGCCGGGGGATAGACGGACAGCCGCGCCCACTTTATCAAAGAGCCAGACAAAGAGCAGATACGGGAGATTTAGGATAAGCAGCTTCTTGATTTCCGGCTTCATAGCGATACCTCCCTGTCCTTGTTCTTGACCTTTGCCCGTTCCGCGTTCTTGCCCTGTGCGGCTTCTTTGAGCGTAGAGAGCAGCTTTCGGATAGAGGGCTTTTTCTCCTGTGTCAGCTTCTTTGCGGAAAACTCCTTAAAGGCTGCGGTCAGCACGTCCGCGTCCCGCCCCTTGAAAAAAACCAGATAGCGGGGCGGGCTTTCCGTTGCGTCCTTTTTCAGCGCAAAGTCGATACCGTACTTTTTCGCCGTACTCTCAAAGGCTTTGATATTGCCCTCGGTAATCTCAATGTTGGAAACGCCCGCGTTCTGCTTCATAAGCTGCTTTAAGCTCTGCTTTCCCTGTGGCGGTTTTGCAAGCTGCTTTTTGCCCTTTGACAGTATGGCTTTCATTGCCTTTTGGAGCGTCTGGGCGGTCAGCTTCCCGGTCTTGATGTAAAGGGCTATGGTCTTTTCGTTTACTTCGTCCTGCAATTCCTCGCGTCCTCCTTTCGCGTTTCTTTATGGGGCGGCGGTCAGATACGCACCCGCAGCCCGTTCAAGTCCTCGGCTCTGATACCCACAAGATACCAGTTGTCGCCGTACTCAATCCGGGTCGGCTTCCACTTGCCCCGCACGAATACGTCAAAGCACTCACCGCAATGCAAGCCCCCGTAGTAGCTGTTTAAGTCAAAGCGAATGTCGTAACGGTCGGTGCGCTCGTCAAATACCAATGCTCCTGTCATTTTCTGTGCCATAATAAAATCCTCCTTTTGTTGTTTTACAGGCTTTCGCCCGGTTTGAATGAATAATAGTCCGGGTCGCCGTACTGCGGCTTCTTCGGTGACAGTGCGCCGCTTGCCATGTCATGGGCGACAAGGGAAGTGTAATAATTGCCGATAGTGGACGGGGCGTTGAAAAGGGCTGCTTTCAGATATTGCTTGATGTTGCGGATTTTCGTTGTGTTCTCCCGCATACAGTCAAGCACAAAGCGGATATGCTCGCCGTCCAGTTTCATAAACTTAGATTTCACAAGCTCTGCCGGGTAGTCGTCCCCCGCAATCCGTACCCGCTTTCTGGCGGTGCATACGGTTTCAAGCATGAGGTCTACAATCTCGTCCAGCCTGTCCCCGTCAAACTTCATGTCCTGTTTGAGAATGTGGTAGTCGATATTGTCCTTGATGATTTCCCGGTATATATCAACTGCGCTCTGTGCTGCCGCTTCCGTTCCTTTCCGTTCCGGCGGCGTAGCCGCTTCTCTGCAAGGAGAGGGGTTAGGGGAAAGGATAGGAATGGAATGGGTACTTGATAAATCTGTATTTGATTTTTCTTTTTTGGTAAGTCAGTTCTTTGTATATCTTTATTTAATTGCGTTGGATTTTCCAACGTAGGTTTTTCCAATGTTGGTTTTTCCTGCGTTGGATTATCCAATGTTGGATTTTCCAATGTAGGTAAATCCGGCGTAGGCGGCTGCGGCTGCTCGAATATCACATAGTCCGCGCCCCGCAAGCGTCCTTTCTCGTCGCGCTCCCTTGACCGAACGATATACCGGCGCGTTCAAGCTCCTTAATGGCTTCGCGGATAGCGTCTATCTTCTCCCGGTTGATAAGGGATAAGCCTTTCAAGGTGTAGTCCCAATCTTCGGGGAGTGACAGCATTTGCGACAACAGCCCTTTTGCCTTTAAGGAAAGCTCCTTGTTGCGTAGGTGGTGGTTGCTCATTACGGTGTAGCCCTTGTTCCGTTCCACTCTGAAAACTGCCATAGTAAATCACTCCTTTTGCTGTGGATTTGTTACGCAGTAGAAGCGCGGTTTCGGGGGATAAGGTATAAATCCCTTGCCGCGCCAGATACGCGCCCGCAAAATCGCTTGTAGCAAGGCTTTTTCTGCCCCTACTGCGTAACAAAGGGCATAAAAAAGCGGCGTTCCTGTTCTCCCATGTAGAGAGTAAGAAACGCCGCTTCTGCGTCGTATTCAGTTTTTAGTACAATACCCTGCTTGTCCGTCGCTCGAAAAACCTTGATTTTCCAGTGCTTTCAAAAGTATCGTTATCTAACGTCAGCTTTCGATCGCCCAGGATTCCAAAGTATGATGGAATTAGTAAGAGATGGAAAAGTCAGCACAATTATAGTGAAAGACCTTTCTCGATTCGGCAGGAATCATATAGAGGTTGACACATATCTGGAACAAATTTTTCCATTTATGAATGTGAGATTCATAGCAATCAATGATAATGTTGATAGTATGAAATATGAATCTGGTATGCCGGGAATAGATGTTGGTTTCAGAAATATTATTAACGAACATCATAGCATTGATACTTCCGTTAAAGTAAAAAGAACTTTGATACAGCGTCAGAAAGCTGGAAAATATATGGGAGCGAGAGCACCGTATGGATATTTGAAGCCTGATGAAGATGTGACCAGCCTCGTGATTAATCCGGAGACAGCGCCTGTTGTGAAGATGATATTTCAGAAATATCTTAATGGAATGAATATTACTCAGCTGGCACGTTACCTGAATGAGCAGAAAATTATGAGTCCAGGTCAATATAAAAGAGAAGTTCTGAAAACTGGTGTGAAGAAAACAACAGAAAAATATATCTGGTATCCAGTAACTGTAAGACTGATACTGATGACAGAAACGTATACGGGAACTACGATTGGCGGCAAGTGGAAAGTTGCTTCGGTAGGAAGTAATAAGCATTTGAAAACAAAAGAAGAAGACTGGATTGTGGTTGAGGGTACGCATGAAGCGATTGTTTCTAAAGAGGTGTTTGATGCTGTACAGGAAAAGTTGGAATTAAATTCCAGAAAGAGGAGCAAAACCCACAATAATAATTATCCGCTGAAAGGATTGGTAAAATGTGGGGGATGCGGTCAGAATCTACAGCATGTAACCAGATGCAATCCGCACTTTAAGTGCCCAAGGAAATTTAATGCGGCAAATCAAGATTGTGTAACAGACAATTTATATGATGACGAGTTCAATGAGATGATTTTCAGGGCAATAAAGCTGTTTGCAAAGATCAGTGATGATGCTGAACCGGTACTCGAATTACAGAAAGTAGAATTAAAATCAAAAGTGAATGGAGCTGCAAAAAAGATTCGGGATGCCAAAGACAGTATTAGCAGATACAAGCACCAGAAGACTGAACTATATATGCGATATGCAATGGAAGAAATCTCAGAAGAAGAGTTCACCAGAAAAAATGACAAGCTGGATAAACAAATTGAGAAAGAAACCTTAGCGATAGCGCAAATGGAGACAGAACAGAGTGAAGCGGCTGAACGTTTATTTGAACTTCCGCCCGATGGCAGACAGTGCCTGACAGACCTGATCGAAGGAAATAAGCAATTAACCAGAGAGATAGCAGTAACTTTTATTCGTGGTATCAAGGTATATAATGATAAGCGAATAGAAATTGAATGGAATTTTGCTGATGAGCTGGTGAAGTATGTAGAGCAGGTGCAGAAAATCTGCAGTTGAAGTGATGATGGACAAATTACAAAAATTTTGTGTCATTAGCTTGACACAAGGGGGACGTCACGCTGACAATACGGTGGATTTACAGGAATTCATGATCATGCCGACGGGAGCGGAAAATATGGAGCAGGCGATCCGAATGTGTGCGGAAGTATACCAGTTTCTCAGAATTATCCTGAAACAAAAAGGTCTGTCAACAGCAGTCGGGGATGAGGGAGGTTTCGCACCGGATCTTTCCGATTCAGAAAGCGTCCTGGAAGTGATTCTGGAAGCAGTAAAAAAGGCAGGGTATGAACCCGGAAAGGATATCAGCATTGCAATTGATGCTGCGGCAAGTGAACTGTACGATGAAGAAAGAGGCGTTTATGTTTTCCCCGGAGAAGGAAAAATGAAAGGGGAAGAAGTTCTCAGGGATTCCGGCGAGATGATAGAATATTATGAAAAACTTGCAGAGAAGTTCCCGATTGTTTCCATTGAAGATGGACTTGAGGAAGATGACTGGGAAGGCTGGAAACAGATGACAAAAAGACTGGGAGACAAAATACAGCTCGTAGGTGATGATCTGTTTGTCACGAATATCAAACGTCTTGCATGTGGTATCAAACTGGGAGCGGCAAATGCCATTCTGATAAAATTAAACCAGATAGGAACACTTTCAGAAGCATTGGATGCAGTGGAAATGGCACAGAAAGCGGGATACAGGGCAGTAATTTCTCACAGATCAGGAGAATCGGAAGATTCATTTATCGCAGATCTGGCAGTTGCCACAGGTGCCGGCCAGATTAAGACAGGTGCACCCTGCCGTTCGGACCGAAATGCCAAATATAATCAGCTTCTTCGTATCCATGAGGCATTGGGAGAACTGGCAGTGTATGAAAATCCTTTTAAAGAAAATGAAAAAAATTGTTAAGAAACCTGACAAAAACTCTGAATTGTGGTTGAAATCCCCATCCGGCTATGTTACAATGAAACTCAGTTGATTAGGAGGTGTAACGAAGTGCAGATTATTAAGATCATTCTGAGTGTCATTTTCATAATAGATTGCATCGCTCTTACAGTAGTAGTTCTTATGCAGGAAGGTAAGCAGCAGGGACTTGGTGCTATCGCCGGAGCAGCAGAAACATACTGGGGTAAGAACAAAGGTCGTTCCATGGAGGGCGGACTTGTTAAGGCAACCACTATTATGGGAACTTTATTTTTTGTAATTTCTGTAGCATTAAATATGCTTGGTTAATCAGAAAAGAAATTTGAAACACTCTTGTTATGTGCAAGAGTGTTTTTTGTGTCATAAAGAGCTGAATCAGATAAAAGTCCTCTGCGGAGGCTGTGAGGAGTAATATGAGTAAAAAAGATATGGACAGAAGAAAAAAGTTTATCCTGGAACTGATGGGAGATCCTATTTATCAGCCAATGAGACTCCGCGAGATTTCTTCTCTTCTGAGACTTTCAAAAGAAGAGAAAAGAGAGCTGTATGATGTTCTGGACGAACTTTGCGAGGAAGGAAAGGTATCTGTAGACCGCAAGGCAGATATGAAAAGGTCAAAGGAAAATGGAAAAAGAAAAAAGATGACCGTTATTACGATGACCGAAGAGAAGAATACGGATCAGAGTATGGCAGAAAGAAGAAAGATAAAAATAAAAAAGATAAAAATAAAAAAGAGCAGCCGGAGGGAATCCAGGCTGAGGGAACATTCATCGGACATCCCAAAGGTTTCGGCTTCGTAGAAATTGAAGGGCAGGATGAGGATATCTTTATTCCTGAAAGTGATACAGGAACAGCTATGCATCAGGATAAAGTAAGGATCATCATCAGAAATGACAAAAAAGAGGGAAAACGCCAGGAAGGCGTAGTTGTGAAGGTTCTAGAGCGTGGTATGCCTGAAATTGTAGGAACTTATCAGTTAAATCGGGATTTCGGTTTTGTGATCAGTGATAATCCGAAATTTTCCAAAGATATCTTCATTCCGAGAAAAGAAGCGGCAGGAATAAAAAATGGTGATAAAGTAATCGTGGTGATTACAGATTATGGTTCCGGAAATAAGAATCCTGAAGGAAAAATTAAGGAGAATCTGGGAAATATCCGAACACCGGGTACAGATATCCTGGCAATCGTCAAGAGCTTCGGAATCCCAAGTGAATTTCCTGAGAAAGTAATGAAGCAGGCTCAGCGTGTTCCGGATCATGTGCTGGATGCAGACAGAGATGGAAGACTGGATCTGAGACATCTGCAGACAGTCACTATTGATGGCGAAGATGCCAAAGACCTGGATGATGCGATTTCCCTGACAAAAGAGGGGGACATTTACCATCTGGGAGTCCATATCGCAGATGTAAGCAACTATGTACAGTACAACAGTGCTCTGGACAGGGAAGCACTGAAACGTGGAACCAGTGTTTATCTGGCAGACCGCGTTGTGCCAATGTTGCCGGAACGTCTTTCCAATGGAATCTGTTCTCTGAATCAGGGAGAGGACAGACTGGCGTTGAGCTGCCTGATGGACATTAACGAAAAGGGTAAGGTAGTTTCCCATCAGATCGCGGAAACAGTGATTAACGTAAATGAGAGAATGTGCTATACTGATGTAAAGAATATTCTTGAGGACACAGACGAAGAAGCAAAGAAACGGTATGAGGCACTTATCCCGATGTTCTTTATGATGAAAGAACTGTCCGGAATCTTACGAAACAGCCGTCATCACAGGGGTTCCATTGACTTTGATTTTCCGGAGAGCAAGATTATTCTTAATGCAGCAGGAAAAGCAATCGATGTTAAGCCATATGAAGCAAATGTGGCAACCAAAATCATTGAAGATTTCATGCTGATGGCAAATGAGACTGTGGCACAGGAATACTGCACAGAAGAGATTCCGTTTGTATACAGAACCCATGATAATCCGGATCCGGAGAAAGTGGAGAGTCTTCTGACATTACTTCACAATCAGGGTGTGAAGATTCAGAAAGCAAAAGAAGAGATCACTCCAAAAGAAATTCAGCAAATCATCGAAAGTATCGAAGGGCTTCCGAATGAAGCAATGATCAGCCGTCTGGTGCTGCGTTCCATGAAACAGGCGAAATATACAACAGAATGCAGCGGTCACTTTGGACTGGCAGCAAAATATTACTGCCATTTTACATCTCCGATCAGAAGATACCCTGATCTGCAGATCCACAGGATCATTAAGGATAACTTACGAGGCAGACTGATGCGTGAAGGCAGAACCGAACACTATGCTGAAATCCTTGATGAAGTTGCGAGACAGTCCAGTGTATGTGAACGCCGTGCAGATGAGGCAGAACGTGAATCAGACAAGCTGAAGAAAGCAGAATATATGTCCTACCATCTGGGAGAGGAATTCGAGGGAATTATCTCAGGCGTTACCGGATGGGGGCTTTACGTAGAACTCCCAAATACAGTAGAAGGTCTGGTACATGTCAACACTCTGCGGGATGACTACTATATCTTCGACCAGGAAACCTACGAACTCCGCGGAGAGATGACAAAGAAAGTCTACAAATTGGGAGATAAAGTCTGTGTCCGTGTGGCAGATGCAGATAAAATGCTCAAAACAGTAGATTTTGAGCTGGTTGCTGATATCTGGAATGATGAAGAAGAGAATTAAATAAAAATGGCTTGGAGGATATTATGGCAAAGAAAAAAGGAATGAAGCTGATTGCCAATAATAAAAAGGCATTTCATGATTATTTTATAGAAGATACTTATGAAGCCGGTATTGCCCTTGCAGGAACAGAAGTAAAATCCCTGCGTATGGGCAAATGCAGCATCAAGGAATCCTTTATCCGTGTAGAGAACGGAGAGGTTTACATCTACGGAATGCATATCAGCCCTTATGAAAAAGGCAATATTTTCAACAAAGACCCGTTGAGAATCCGTAAGCTTCTGCTTCACAGATATGAGATCAATAAGATTGAAGCAAAGCTCAAAGAAAAAGGGTTAACTTTAGTACCTCTGAAAGTTTATTTCAAAGACAGTCTGGTAAAAGTGGAAATTGGAATGGCTCGAGGCAAGAAACTTTATGACAAGAGACAGGATATCGCAAAGAAAGACCAGAGAAGAGAAGCAGAGCGTGAATTTAAGGTTAAGAATCTATATTGATAATATTACTAAATCCTTTGGCTCAAAATTGTGAAATGTTATGAAAAAATTAATGGATATTGCAAAAATATTCGAAAATTCTTATAATCTATCATATAGATAAAAAAATAACAATTCATTTTCAGGCAGATGAGCTGAAAGGAGTGGTGCCCTATGAAAACAATCACGATCAGCAGACAGTATGGAAGCGGTGGAAGATATATTGCAGCTTTGCTTTCAGAAAAAATGGGAGTTCCCTGTTACGACAGTAAATTTTTGCCGAAGGAAGCAGAGAGGCATGGAATCAGTCAGGAAATCATCAATGAATTTAAAGGCAAGACCAGTCTTCTTTATGCAATCGGAGTAATGATGTCAGAAGAATCGCAGGATAAAAAACGCCTGACGATTCCGGAGAAGATGTTTCATGCGCAGAAAGAGACAGTGAAGCGCCTGGCACAGGAAGGTCCATGTATTTTTGTGGGAAGATGTGCAGACCAGATTCTGAAGGATGATAATCAGCTGCTTCGCGTGTATATTTATGCATCTGATATGGAAGACCGTATTAAACGGATTAAGAAAAATAAGCATATTTCTCAGGAGGAAGCACTTGACAGGATTGCATATAAAGACCGTCAGAGAAGAGATTATTATAACTTTTATACAGGACATGAATGGGGAAAAATGGAAAATTATGATATCTGCCTGAATACTTCGGTTTTATCAGAGGAAGAATGCGTGGAACTTCTGATGAAGCTGGCAGGATAGAAATATATTAAATATGACCACAAAGAGATGAGACAGGACTGCCAGAGCAACATGGTAGTCCTTTCGTTACTGTTCACTGGTAATATTCCGCGAGGTGTTTTTTGCGAGTGAAAGTCACAGTAACATCCTTTCTGGTGAGTATCCGCTGATTACAGTGAGCGTTTCCTTTTGTGCAATAATATGAAGTAGGAAAAATGTGATTTTTTCATAAGAATGCGTCCGCAGGCAGAAACTTTAAAAACCTGAAAGTCTTAAAATTGTATGAAATCGGCAGAGGCTTAGTTGACAAGTTTTCGATACTCTGCAATAATAGGGAATTGAAAAAATGACATTGTTAAAAAGAAAAAAGATATTCCATATAGCAGGAGGGAATATATTATGAAGAAACGTTATTTAATACTGGCAGGTCTGTTAGTAATGACAGTGGCAGCTGCCGGATGTGGTAAGAAAAAGACAACAGAGACAGCACCTGTAGAGGTAACAGCTACCCCGACTCCTGAAGTAACCAAGGCAGTCGATATGGTGGATATGCAGCAGACAGCAGATGAAGACATAAAGAATGTAATGGGGGAGAAAACTTCCACAGCATCTAAGATTGTGTTTGTAAATAATACAGGGGATGACATCCAGTCACTCTATATCCGGACTCATGTGGATGAAGACAGTGAGGATTATGATGCAGACGAGGATGGAGGATGGGGAGATGATCTCATCAATGGAATGTTTACCCTGACAGATAAGGACAAGGCACTGTATTATATGCAGACTGCAAATACACAGACTGCAAATACACAGACTGCAAATACACAGACATCAGATACACAGACAACAGATACACAGACAACATCCAACAAGAGTACAGCTTCCTATGATATCCGTATTGCATATGCTGATGAGGACAAGAATGAATGCTTTTTCCGCGATATTCCGCTTGGAACAATTTCGCAGATTACGTTATGTATGGATGGCACAGATGATGATGCGATCCCATATGCAAAATATCTGACAGGTACATCAACAAAAGAAGTATCCACGCTTGATGCGGTAAAGGAACGTCTTGGAATTACAGATGACAGTGAGTCTGAATCAGATTCCACAGACGACAGTGATAAGAATTCTGCAGATGATTCAGATTCCACAGATAGTAACAACAGTTCTGATCAGAATAATAACAGTGGCAATGGAACCGGGGATAGTTCAGATGATCCGGGCAATGGAGGAAACTCAGACGATCCGGGTACTAATGATGATCCGGGCAGTAACGATGATCCGGGAAATGGCGGCGATATGATTTCCACAGCAGAACAGTATATCGGTCAGTCTCTGGATGCACTGGAAGGCGCATGCGGTTCTCCACAGGGCAGCAGCTATGAGGATGATCCTGAGACAGGTAAAACAGGATTCCATTATTACAGCAATTTCACAGTTTCTACAACAGTTGATGAAAATGGTAATGAAATTGTTGCCGGAATATGGTAGAATAGAACTACGAATGTAACAGAGGAGGTATTCCGATCCTCTGTTACCTGCGATAAAATTAATTTCAGGAGACAGTTACTATGAAACGTGTATTATTAAAATTAAGCGGTGAAGCCCTTGCCGGTGAAAAGAAGACCGGATTTGACGAGGCGACTGTTATTGAAGTTGCAAAGCAGATCAGGACAATTGCTGAGGAAGGACTGGAAATCGGCATCGTGATCGGCGGAGGTAATTTCTGGAGAGGACGCACCAGTGAGACTATCGACAGGAATAAGCTGATCAGATTGGTATGCTTGCAACAGTTATGAACTGTATTTATGTATCTGATATCTGCAGATACCTTGGATTAAAGACAGAAATCTTTACACCATTTGTATGCGGTGCATTTACAAGCCTTTACTCTAAGGATGCAGTGGAAGCAAGCTTTGCACAGGGCAAGATCGTATTCTTTGCAGGCGGTACAGGACATCCTTACTTCTCCACAGATACAGCCACTGTACTTCGCGCAGTAGAGATCGAAGCAGAAGCAATCCTTCTTGCAAAAGCTGTTGACGGAATTTATGACAGTGATCCGAAGACAAACCCGAATGCAGTAAAATATGATGAAATTTCCATTGAAGAAGTAGTTGCAAAGAAACTGGCAGCTATGGATCTGACAGCATCGATCATGTGTATGGAACAGAAGATGCCGATGCTGGTATTTGCACTGGATGAAAAAGACAGCATCATCAATGCAGTACATGGCAAATTTGTCGGAACTAAGGTTACTGTATAAGTAAGGCTTATAAGTCAGTTTACAGAGAAAGTGTAATATAAAAACTATAAAAAGAGGGAGACGAACCTAATGGATGAGAGAATTCAGAAATATGAAGAGAAAATGAAAAAGACACTGGCAAGCCTTGAGAGCGAACTGGTTACAATTCGTGCAGGACGTGCGAACCGCATATCCTTGACAAACTCGCCGTAGATTATTACGGAGCTCCGACACCTCTTCAGCAGGTGGCAAATATCACTGTCCCGGAAGCTCGTATGATCCAGATCCAGCCATGGGAAAGCAGCCTGATCAAAGGAATTGAGAAAGCAATCCTTACCTCTGACCTTGGATTAAATCCAAGCAACGATGGTAAAGTAATCCGCCTTGTATTCCCGGAACTTACAGAGGAACGCCGTAAGGAACTGGTTAAAGATGTCAAGAAAAAAGGCGAAGCAGCCAAAGTAGCAGTCCGCAACATTCGTCGTGATGCAAATGATGCATTTAAGAAACTTGCAAAACAGGATGTATCTGAGGATGAGATCAAAGAACTTGAGGAGAAAATCCAGAAGAGCACAGATAAATATATCAAAGAAGTTGATGCGGCAGTGGATGCAAAGAGCAAAGAAATCATGACCGTATAAGGGAAACGAAAAGGAGAGCTCCATGAATGCGGGCTCTCTTTTTATCTGAATGAGATAATGGACCGGAAACTGTGGTTCATTATGATGAGACAGTAAGGTTAAAGGAATAACAGGATAAGAAAAGGAAACAAGAGTATGAATGTACCAAATCATATTGCCATTATTCTGGATGGTAATGGACGCTGGGCGAAGGCAAAGGGAATGCCCAGAAGTTACGGACATGTGAAGGGCTGTGCAAATCTGGAAACAGTCTGTGACTATATGAAGGAGCTGGGAGTTAAATATGTGACTGTATATGCTTTTTCCACAGAGAACTGGAAACGTTCCAAAGATGAGGTGGACGGTCTGATGAAACTGTTCCGAAGTTATCTGAAAAAATGTATTAAACTGGCAGATAAGAACAAAATGCGTGTCCGGGTGATCGGAGAGGTTTCGGCATTTGATCAGGATATTCAGGAAAGTATTGCACGTCTGGAACAATATTCTCAGAAATATGATGAAATCTATTTCCAAATCGCATTGAACTACGGCAGCAGAGATGAGATCATAAGAGGTATCCGCAAACTTGCTCAGGATGCTGCAGATGGAAAAGTAAAGCCGGAAGAAATTGATGAGCACGTTTTTGACAATTACCTGGATACGGCAGGAATCCCTGATCCGGATCTGATGATCCGCACAAGCGGTGAATTGAGACTTTCCAATTTTCTGTTATGGCAGATGGCTTATACAGAATTTTATTTCACAGATGTGGCATGGCCGGATTTTAATAAAGCAGAGCTGATTAAGGCTATTGAGAAATATAATCAGAGAGACAGAAGATACGGCGGAGTTAAGGAGGAGTAAAGAATGTTTAAGACAAGACTCTTAAGCGGAATCCTGCTTGTGATTATTGCGCTTGCCACTATTATCAGCGGTGATTATGTGCTGTTTTTCACACTTCTTGCGGTTTCTCTCATTGGAATGAGAGAATTGTACAGAGCAATGAAGGTGCAGGATGAGAAGATAAATCTGCTGGCAGTAGCAGGCTATTTAGGCGCAGTATTATATTATCTGGCAGTACTGCTTGATTTTGAGAGGTATGGAGTGCTGGCAATCATTTTCGGACTTGTGCTGCTCATGTTTGTATACGTGTTCACTTATCCAACCTATGAGGCAGGGCAGGTAATGCCTGCACTGTTTGGTATTGTGTATGTGGCAGTTATGTTGTCGTTTATTTATCTTACCAGAGAGCTTCCCGGTGGAAAGTTCCACGTATGGCTGATCTTTCTGTGCTCATGGGGATGTGATACCTGCGCATATTGTGTGGGAATGCTGATCGGTAAACATAAAATGGCACCTGTCCTCAGCCTAAGAAATCTGTGGAGGGAGCTGTGGGTGGTGTGGCAGGAGCTGCACTTCTTGGTGTGATCTATGCAGCAGCCACTCAGGGACCGATGCTGGAATATGCTGTGATCTGTGCAATCGGAGCGCTGATTTCCATGGTAGGCGATCTGGCTGCATCTGCGATCAAGAGAAATCAGGGGATTAAAGATTATGGAAAATTAATTCCGGGACATGGAGGAATCCTTGACAGATTTGACAGTGTGATCTTCACAGCACCGGTTATTTATTTCCTCTCTCTTGTGATGATTGAGATCTAGAGCGTGTCTGAAAAATCATTCCCGCAATCTGCATGCCCCACTTTACGGGATATTTCACCCGAATTCAGTTGCCGTAGCCCGCTACGCGCCCTCATCCGGGCAAAATATCCCACAAATTGTGACGCACATCTTGCAGAAAGCCTTTTTCAGACGCGCTCTAACGGAGCATATATTCTTCTGATATACATGTTTACAGTATTTTCTGATATGAGAACTGTCAGGTCAGAAGTAATTTTATAAAATTGTTGTATAAGTATTGAAATGAGGTACAATATGAAAAAAGTAGCAGTCTTAGGTTCTACAGGTTCGATCGGAACACAGACACTGGATGTGGTACGTGCAAATGATGACCTGGAAGTAGTTGGTCTTGCAGCAGGCAGCAATGTAGAAATGCTGGAGAAGCAGATACGTGAATTTCATCCCAGACTTGTTGCAGTCTGGAAAGAAGAGGCAGCCAGAGATCTGGCAGTACGTGTGCAGGATCTGGATGTAAAAATCGTAAGCCAGATGGGTGGTCTTATCGAACTTGCCAGAATGGAGGAATCAGACATTCTGGTGACCGCTATCGTAGGAATGATAGGAATCAGACCAACTATGGAAGCAATCCTTGCAGGTAAGGATATTGCTCTGGCAAATAAGGAAACACTGGTAACAGCCGGACATTTGATCATGCCGCTGGCAAAGCAGTTCGGTGTGCAGATCCTGCCTGTAGACAGCGAGCACAGTGCTATTTTCCAGGCACTTCATGGAGAGAAAAGAGAGCAGATACATAAACTGCTCATCACTGCATCCGGCGGTCCTTTCCGCGGAAAGAAAACAGCAGATCTGGAGAAGGTGACTCTGGAGGATACGCTGAAGCATCCGAACTGGGTAATGGGACAGAAGATTACAGTGGATTCTGCAACTCTGGTAAATAAAGGTCTGGAAGTTATGGAAGCCAGATGGCTTTTTGATGTAGATCTGGATCATATTCAGGTTGTGGTTCAGCCGCAGAGTATTATCCACTCTATGGTGGAATTCGAGGACGGTGCAGTGATGGCACAGCTTGGAACACCGGATATGAGACTTCCGATACAGTATGCATTATGCTACCCGGACAGAAGATTTTTAAAAGGCGACAGACTGGATTTTCATATGTTGAAGCAGATCACCTTTGAGGAGCCGGACAGGAAAACTTTTAAAGGTCTTCCAATGGCGGTGGAAGCGGCAAGGGCAGGCGGCAGTATGCCAACCGTTTTTAATGCTGCAAATGAGCTGGCAGTCCGCAAATTCCTTCAGAAAAAAATCAGCTTTCTGGATATTTACGAGATTATCGGGCAGTCTATGAGCAGACATACAGCAGTAAAGGATCCGGACCTGGATCAGATTCTGGAGATTGAGAAAGAAACTTATCGTTGGATTGAAAGCAGGTGGTAGATTGAAAATTATTATTGCAATTGTCATATTCAGTGCAATCATTCTCTTTCATGAGCTGGGACATTTTCTTTTTGCAAAGCTGAATAAGATCGTGGTCACAGAATTCTCTTTGGGAATGGGACCAAGACTTTACAGTTTTGAGAAAGGAGATACCAGATATTCACTGAAACTTCTTCCTATCGGTGGCTCCTGTGCCATGCTGGGGGAGGATACGGACATAGAGAATGAACCGGGAACTTTTAACAGTGCGTCTGTGTGGGGCAGGATTTCTGTAGTTGCCGCAGGACCGGTATTTAACTTTATCATGGCATTTGTATTGTCTGTGATCATTGTAGGTGCTGTAGGATATGAACCATCCAGAGTTCTTTCCGTAAAGGAAGGTTCTGCGGCTGAGGCGGCAGGACTGAAAGAGGGAGATATTATTACCGGTTATCAGGGATATCACATTGATCTGGGAAAAGATCTCTATGTATATTCCTATCTGAACCAGCTGAAAGAGGGAGATACCATTAACCTGACTGTTAAGCGTGATGGAAAGAAGATGGACATTTCCTATAAGTCGGATACAAATGTGAGATACCTTCTGGGCTGCAATTTCAACGGGGATGATACTTCTGCCATGACAGTGGAATCTGTAATGGATGGAATGCCGTTGCAGGAAGCAGGGATTCAGCAGGGAGATGTGATCACATCCATTAATGGAGTGAAGATTACAAATGCAGCAGATTACCAGAAATATATTCAGGAGAATCCGCTGACAGAAAAGTCTGTAAAGATTACCTATTCCAGGGACGGACAGGAATATGATATTACGGTTACACCAAAAGAATACCGTACGGCAGAATCAGGATTTACCTACAATATGTATTCTGAAAAAGCAAAAGGGCTGAATATAGTCAAATATGGTGCCGTAGAAGTAAAATATATGGTACGTACAACGATTCTCAGCCTGAAAGAGCTGGTCAGCGGAAAGCTTGGAATGAAAGATCTGAGTGGTCCGGTCGGAATTGTGGATGCAATCGGAACTACGTATGAGGAAAGCAAAAGCGAAGGAACCATGATCCTGTGGATGAATATGCTTAATCTGGCAGTTCTGCTCTCTGCAAACCTTGGAGTTATGAACCTCCTTCCGTTTCCGGCACTGGACGGTGGACGGCTGGTATTCCTTGTCATAGAGGCAATCCGCAGAAAACCGATTAACAGACAGGTGGAGGGCGGCATCCATTTCGCAGGGCTGATGCTGTTGATGGCGCTGATGGTATTTGTTATGTATAATGATATTGTTAAGCTGATCTGAGATAAATGGCAGAAAGGATATTTTTCATAAATAATTACCTCAGGCAGAGCATGAAAAAAGTGAATAATGTAAAAATGTTTGCAGAAAAGACAGATTTTTTCAAAAGAGAAATCTGTCTTTTTTTAGAACTGTTATAGTTGACAGATGTCGGGTTATTATTGTTCACACACTACTATCCTGCGAGGTGTTTTGGCATATTCATGCCAAAATCCCGAGACATGCAAGCCAAAATTCTATTGCCGCAGGCAATCTGGAATGAATTTTGGCTACGTTACTGTGAACGGAGTGAACAGTAATGTCGGATTCTTTCATAATCAAGGTAAAGAATTTTTGACATTGCGAAAAATTATAGTTTGTTATATACTGATTTTTTGGCAGTGTTGAGAATGTGACATCTGTCTGAGTTTGTCTGGAGGAGAGAAAAAAGTTATGCCTATTGGAATAATTATCAATGCATTATCCATAGTTATCGGCGGAATCCTGGGTGCTTTTGTGGGGCACAAATTAAGTCCGAAATTCAAAGAGGATATTACTCTTGTATTCGGGGTATGCTCTATGGGAATGGGAATCAGCACCATCGGTCTGATGGAAAATATGCCGGCGGTTATTTTTTCTGTTGTGATCGGTACGGGAATCGGACTTGCGATTCATCTTGGAGAAAGGATCAATGCCGGTGCCGGTGTTATGCAGCGTGTGATCGGCAAATTTATCAAGAATTCAAATTCAGAGCTTTCTGAGGATGAGTTTATGAATACACTGGTGACGATCATCGTATTATTCTGTGCAAGCGGAACAGGAATCTATGGCTCTATCGTATCCGGAATGAGCGGGGATCATTCAGTGCTGATCTCCAAATCTATTCTGGATTTATTTACAGCAGCTATTTTTGCCTGCAGCCTGGGAATGGTAGTGTGTATGATCGCCATTCCGCAGGTGATTATTTTCCTGATCCTGTTCTTTGCAGCAACGGCGATTTTTCCGCTGACTACGCCGGGCATGATCAATGACTTTAAAGCCTGTGGCGGGTTTCTGATGCTTGCAACCGGTTTTCGTATGGTGAAGCTGAAGAACTTCCCAACTGCGGACATGATACCGGCGATGGTGCTGATCATGCCTATGTCATGCTTCTGGGTGAATTATATATTGCCGTTAGTATCATAAGTTAAGCTGGCAGATTTTCATTTCTGAGTTCAGAAACGGAGATCTGCTTCTTTTTAGGTCAATTACAATCAAAATTATAGATGACTGTAATGGCGCTTATAAAAAACTAACCAATAGTTAATAGAAAATTTCTTCCTGATATTGTATTGTAAATATATAAAAAACTGAGCAAAGTATCAGGTGTACCAAAAGTATTTCCTGATATTTGTCTGAAACTATAACAGCGTATCAGGGAGGAGGAGATTTTTATGAGTATGAAAGAACGATTTGTAAGAAAAAGCAGAAGCTATCTGGCATTTTTTCTTCTGGCGGCATTTGCAGCACTTTTATTTTTCCCAAGGGTAGCATCGGCTGCTGCCAAGCCAACTGCCAAACAGCTTAAAGTAACCTACAGAGGATTCGAATATGACAATGATACAGCAAAGTTATATCTGAAGCTGAGTCTGAAAAATACTTCGAGTTACACGATTACAAAAGTGAAGATGGGATATGAGATACCTATTATGGAGGATGGAACCATAACCCAGACCTTCAGTGTAACGATCAATCCCGGAAAGACAGTGAATAAGACGGTTTATATTGGAAAAATGACTCAGCAGCCATATAAAGCGCCGAAGGTAAAATGCTTATCGTTCTGGTATAAGTCAGCGACACCTAAGCTAAACCAGCTCAAAGTCAGCTACAAGGGATATGAGTACAATCCGAACACAGGAGAGCTGTATATAACTGCCCGTATGCAGAACACTTCCAGTTATACGATTACAAAGGTAACGATGTATTTTGAGATACCACTGGATGAAACTGCAACACCGACCAAAACCTACAATGTAAATATTCCGGCCGGAAAGACAAAAAATTACAGGTTCAAAATTGGAATGATGACAGATGCTCCGGATGGAAAGGTACTGGTGAAATGTAAGAAATTCTGGTATAAGAAATAACAAATGAAATTGTGATATCAGACAGGCAGCCATTGTGAGATACTCTAAACAGTACCGCAATGCTGCTGTTTTGTTATGCTTAGGAAATTACGTCGGAATTGTTATAATTAGGTATATTTTAGCATAAATAATTCCTGTCTGAAATAAAAATTGCTGTTATTATTTCTGGCTTAGTCGGGCTCGAAGTGGCAGTAACTCCTGCTTTACGTTACAAATGTTTCATGTTATCATTATCTAAAATCAGGGAAGCTGTTTTTCGGGGAATTTTTTAACCGAATGCGGATTGCGAATATCCGTTTGACTTGCAAAATCTGGTAATGAAGGAGGATGAAAAATATGCGGAACAGAAAGAAACTGCCAATTGGAATAGATAGTTTTGAAAAAATAATCCGGCATAATTTTTACTATGTGGATAAAACAGAAATGATAACAGAACTTCTTCATAACTGGGGAGAAGTGAATCTGTTTACACGTCCTCGCCGTTTTGGAAAATCTCTGAATATGAATATGCTGCAGTCATTTCTGGAAATCGGATGTGATAAATCGCTGTTTAATGGACTGAAGGTATCCCGTGAAAAAGAACTGTGTGAAGAATATATGGGAAAGTTTCCGGTAATTTCGCTTACATTGAAGAATGTGGAGGGATTAAATTTTGAGTCAGCCCGGAAATCGCTGAAGAATACTCTGGGAATGGAGGCGTGGAGACTTAGTGCTCTGGCAGAGAGCAGCCGCCTTACAGAGGAAGAAAAAAACTCTTATAAAGCATTGACTGTCGTTGATGATCATGGCGATTTCAAAATGTCTGATGCCACAATGGAGAAGGCGCTGCTTATATTAACTGTATTACTGGAGAAACATTATGGAAAAAAAGCGGTTCTTTTGATTGATGAGTATGATGTGCCATTAGATAAAGCGTTCCAGTATGGATATTATGACGAGATGGTATCTTTGATCAGAAACATGTTTGGAAATGTTTTGAAGACAAATTCGAGCCTGTTTTTTGCAGTACTTACGGGATGCCTGAGAATTGCGAAGGAAAGCATTTTTACAGGATTAAACAATTTTAATGTTTTTTCGATTACGAGTGTACAGTTTGATGAGTTCTTTGGATTTACAGATGATGAGGTCGCAGAAATGCTGAAATATTTTGGGCTTTCTGACTACCATGAAACAATCAGGGAATGGTATGATGGTTATCAGTTTGGAAAGAAAGCAGTGTATTGTCCCTGGGACGTGATCAGTTATTGCAGAAATTTATGTGCAGATCCTGATGCGATACCAGAAGATTTCTGGTCTAATACCAGCAGCAACAGCATTGTGAGTCGTTTTATAGATAAAGCGAATAAACAGACGAGAGATGAAATCGAAAACCTGATTTCGGGAGAAACGGTTATAAAAGAAATAAAACAGGAACTGACATATAATGAACTGGATAAATCCATTGAGAATCTTTGGAGTATACTTTTTACAACAGGGTATTTAACACAACGTGAAAGAATAGACAGCAGAAAGTTACGTCTGGCAATTCCTAACAGAGAAATTAAAGAATTGTTTGAACTTCAGATCAGGGAATGGTTTCAGGAAAAGTCATCTGAGGATGTAAAGAAGCTTGATAAATTATGCATGGCTTTTCCAGATGGAGATGCAGAAACGATAGAAGATTTGTTTAACGACTATTTATGGAATACAATCAGTATTCGGGATACGGCAGTTAAGGGAAGAAAAGAAAATTTTTATCATGGAGTTTTGCTGGGGCTGCTAAGTCATATGGAGAACTGGGCTGTCTGGTCGAATATAGAATCTGGTGAAGGTTATTGTGATATTTTACTGGAAGTTCCGGAGAATCGTGTCGGAGTGGTGATCGAGATGAAATATGCTCAGGAAGACAGAATGGAGGCAGCTTGTACAGAAGCTCTGAAACAGATTGAACAACGTCAGTATGCTGCAAGGTTAAAGAGTGACGGGATGAAGAATATTGTAAATTATGGCATTGCCTGTTATCGGAAACATTGTAAAGTTAAGATTGGGAAAGAAAATTCTTAATCTAAGAAGATATCTTAATAAGAAAACAGCTCTGCTGTTCTGAAATTACAGCTCCTCTCAGTGATTATTATTTGTGATACTGAGGGGAGCTTTTTATATCATAGAAGATTATTCTGCAATGTTTCTGTGATGTAACAGTCTTTTGGACAGGATTCTTTCTTACGTATTCCTTGTTGGAATAATCCATGTGAAAAGAAGAATTGCGAAGGAAATAGGAAACGAACGGGTATAATTTGTGCAAATTGTTGGAAAATTTTTTAAACATACTTTAATATGAACGGAAAAGTCAGGAAAGGAAGAAAAATGAGAAAGAGACTTATCATCGGTATGAGTGGGGCTTCTGGAGCGCCCCTTACAATAGAATTGCTGAAACAACTGTAGCAGTATAAAGAAATAATAGAGACACATCTGATCGTGACAAAAGGTGCGGAAATGACGCTGGAACAGGAGACAGATTATACATTGGAACAGCTATATGCTCTTGCGGACGAGGTACATGATTGAAACAATCTCAAACCCCCAGCAGAGCTGGTGTACTGACTTCGGGAGATAATTATTATTGTGTAAATAATGAGAATGGAAAAGTATATTATTGGAGTTCAAGCGAAGATAGCTATTATTATATTGCTGATCGATAGATGAATTTGCTTCTTTTTTTAGGTGATATCTGTTGTAAGGGTAATAAAACGGCTGCCAATCCGGTAAATATGTGAGATAACATATCAGTAGGTGAGGCAGCATTTTACGTATATTTTTGCTACAACCCTAACGCAACTCAGCAATCCTGCTGACTGCCACATAGATCTCTTGGATTTTATACCAGGTTGGATAGTCTACGATCCCTGTCTGGTCCAGACCGAAAATGCTCTGGAAAATCCTGACGGAATTTTGGGTCTCAGGTCCGTAAATTCCATCTGCGGTAACAACAGGGACAGCAGGATAAGCTTCTGCGATTGTGTTTAACTGTTCCTGAATCTGTCTTACCTTATTTCCGGATGCACCGATATCCAGATCATATCCCGGCCAGGAGGCGGGGATGCCAGAGATTGCTTCTGCCACATTGATATACATATCATTTCCGTAAAAAGTCCGTAGGATTTCAATGGCAGAGTATCCCTGATCGCCCAGTGCCTTGCTTCCCCATTGTGTCATCCAGCCTCTGTTTCGGCATTGTACCTGTTTGCCGTCACAGTACTGGGTAAGGATTGGCTGACGTACATTTGGTCTGGAAAGATAATTCTCGAATAATTCATCTACAATGCGGTCAATGCTGGCAAAGATATTCCTGCCATAGATCCATTTGTGATCATAGGCAGTGGAGGAAGTGATCGTAAAGTCATAACCTTTGTTCCGGTACCATTCCGTATAAACCTGTTCAGAGTAAAAGAACATGATAGCCAGAATATTTGCCCGGATGGTGTCGTCGGGCCAGGTGGCATAGATTTCGCTGCTGGCTACATTTTTGATGTAATCTTTGTAGCGTACATAATAATTGCCTGCAGCGGAATCGTTGACAGGCCCATCGTGTACCACTATATATTCAGGGACAACGACCTTGCTTAATACGATTTCGCCGTTTTCGTTTATTGGTTTTATCTCGGCTTCTTCGATTTTGGGAGGATATTCATAGAACAACGTATGCGGAGGAATTACAATTCTCTGGAAAGTTTCGCCGGATTCCATGACATTCAGCGTTGTTGGCTGTCTGGATAAAGTATCTGCTAATACCTGGCTTCCTGCGATTTCTTTTGGTTCAAATCCTTCTGCTTCAATCTGAATGGTATATTCTGAGTAGGGCTGTTGTTCAACCGGTTCCATACTGTATTCCAGAGGTGGAGTCTTAAGTTCAATGACAGGAGTGCGTCCGGAGGAATCTGTTGTCACTTCTTCAATGGTACTGTCGGGTGCTCCTGTGTAGGAGATTCTGACGCGTGCGTTTTCTATGGGACGATTGTTCAGCCGGTCTGATACGGTAACCTGATATTGTCCTGTATCTATATTTTCCTGCTGCATCTGCATATGATAAAAAGCCATACAAGCTCCTGTAGATAATGCTTTCCTGAATAAATTTATGACAAGGGGGACCGGAAAATGGTTACCTAGAGAAAAAGAATTATTGTAAGAAAAAAGAAATAAAAAAATAAGGCACCATGACTTCTCATAGTTCCTCATTCTTTAAATGCGGAAGATGGGACTTGAACCCACACGAGCGCAATGCTCACAAGATCCTTAGTCTTGCTCGTCTGCCAGTTCCGACACTTCCGCATATCGCATTTCTTTGGGATTCTTTTGCTCTCCCTCGCGACAAGTGATACTATATCAAATGTAAAAGCTAATGTCAACACCTTTTTGAAAAAAATATAAAAAAATTTCAATTTTTTTGAAAAAAAGAGGAATTTGAAATTTTATGTAGAATATAATTAATAAGAGGTATTTTGTCAGCTTGTGGAGGTATCGCTTATGAATATCAGAGAAAGCATGGAACAGCGTGAACAAAAGATGCTCAGTCCTTATGCTGCTTTGAGTCTTTGTTCCAGAGGCAGAGAGCGGCAGGAGGAAGAATGCGATGTACGGACTGTCTATCAGAGAGACAGGGACAGGATCCTTCATAGTAAAGCTTTTCGCAGGATGAAGGATAAGACACAGGTTTTTGTGGCACCCCAGGGTGATCATTACAGGACCAGACTGACACATACTCTTGAGGTATCACAGATTGCCAGAACAATAGCGAAGGCACTGAGACTGAATGAAGATCTTGTAGAAGCGATCGCACTTGGACATGACCTGGGACATACGCCCTTTGGACATGCAGGTGAGAGGGCTCTTGATGCAGTGAATCCGGATGGCTTTGCCCACTATAAACAGAGCGTCAGGGTTGCACAGGTACTGGAGAAGAACGGCGAAGGTTGAATCTCACATGGGAGGTCCGGGATGGTATCCTGAATCACAGAACCAGTGGGAATCCGTCTACTCTCGAAGGAAAGGTAGTAAGACTTTCGGACAAGATCGCCTATATTCATCATGATATGGATGATGCACAGCGGGCGGGGATTATTTCTGAGGATGATATTCCGGTCACGCTTCGGATGCTGCTCGGTTATACAACCAGAGAGCGGCTCAATACATTTGTTCATGATGTGATAGAGAACAGTCTTGAGCAGGATACCATAAAGATGTCAGCAGAGATCTACGAGGCAATGATGGATCTGCGGGCTCTCATGTTTCAGAATGTATATGAGAATCCGGCAGCCCATAAGGAAGAGGAAAAGGTAGTGAAGATGCTGACGGAGTTATATGAATATTATGTCGAACACCCGGAAGCAATGTCAAAAGAATACAGGGAGCTGATCGTGCGTGGAGAGAAGAAGGAACAGGCAGTATGTGACTATCTCTCAGGAATGACAGACCAGTATTCTATAAGGAAATTCCGGGAGATTTACATACCAAAAGCATGGGAAGTCTATTAATCGATCAAGAAGGAGGACGAAGCATGCGTTATTCAGACGATATCATTGAAGAAGTCAGGATGAAGAATGATATTGTAGATGTTGTATCCCAGTATGTGAAGCTGAACAAAAGAGGAAGTACCTATTTTGGACTTTGTCCGTTTCATAATGAGAAAACTCCCTCTTTTTCGGTAACACCGGCGAAGCAGATGTATTACTGCTTCGGATGCGGAGCAGGCGGGAATGTATTTAATTTTGTGATGGAATATGAGAATTATACCTTTGGGGAGGCACTGAAGCATCTGGCAGACAGGGCAGGGGTGCAGCTTCCGAAGATTGAATATTCCGGAGAAGCAAAGAAGAAAGCAGAACGTCGGGCTGCCCTTCTGGAGATCAATAAGCTTGCAGCAGGATATTTCTATTATCAGCTGCGTCGTGAGAGTGGCAGACAGGCACATGAATATCTGACAGGCAGAGGACTCAGTGAGGAGACGATCAGGAAGTTTGGCCTGGGATATTCGGATAAGTACAGTGACGATTTGTACAAATATCTGAAGTCAAAGAATTACAGTGACGAACTGCTGCGGGATTCCGGCCTGTTCAATGTGGATGAACGCAGGGGAATGTATGATAAGTTCTGGAACAGGGTTATTTTCCCGATCATGGATGTGAATAACCGCGTGATCGGATTTGGAGGCAGAGTGATGGGTGACGGAAAGCCGAAGTACCTGAACTCGCCGGAGACTACGATCTTTGATAAAAGCCGGAATTTGTACGGGCTGAATGTTGCAAGAACCACGAGAAAAAATTATCTGATCCTGTGTGAAGGATATATGGATGTGATATCCATGCATCAGGCAGGGTTTACCAATGCGGTGGCATCGCTGGGAACGGCACTTACTTCCGGACATGCAAGTCTGCTGAAGCGTTACACTCAGGAGGTATTGCTTCTGTATGACAGTGATGATGCAGGCGTGAGGGCTGCCCTTCGTGCCATTCCGATCCTGAGGGAAGCAGGTGTTTCTTCGAGGGTGGTAAATCTTAAGCCGCATAAAGATCCGGATGAATTTATCAAGGCACTTGGAGCAGAAGAGTTTGAGAAACGTCTGGAGCAGGCTATGGACAGCTTTATGTTCCGCGTACATATGGCAGAGCGGGAATTTCCAATGGAGGAACCCCAGGGACAGAACCGTTTCTTTGAGCGGTGTGCGCAGATGCTTCTGGAGCTTTCCGATGAACTGGAGAGAAATCTTTATATAGAAGCAATCGTAAAGGATTACAGAAGCAGTGGGATCAGTGTGGAGAATCTGAAAAAGAGAGTCGGAGCTCTTGCAATGAAGGGAACTCCGGCAGAGCAGAGGATTCAGCCTAAACCTGTGGGAGCAGGTCAGCAAAAGAAGAAGGAGAGTGCAGCAGAGAAAGCACAGAAGCTGATGCTTACCTGGCTGGTAACTTATCCGGGCATATTTGACACAGTGGAAAAATATATCCAGCCTTCAGATTTCGTGGTTCCTCTGTACAGGCAGGTGGCAGAGATGCTTTACCAGCAGCACAGGGATGGCGATGTGAATCCTGCAAGGCTGATGAATGCTTTCATTGACAGTGAAGAGCAGAGAGAGGTTTCATCCCTTTTTAATGCAACGATCCATCTGGAGACTCCGGAGGAACAGAACCGGGCTTTCTCGGATGCTGTGATCAGGATTAAGGATGAGAGTCTGAAAGAGAGAAACAGAACCTGGGATCCCACAGATATACAGGGACTGCAGGAACTTGTAAAAGCAAAGAAAGAACTGGAAGAGCTTGGAAGAAAGCGGCAGCAGCTGCATATTTCTTTCGAATAAGGATAAAATATAAACACTATATGGAGGTATAGAGCACATATGGAAATGAATATGGGTAAATTCAGTGAAAAACTGGTAGAACTTCTGGAGCTTGCCAAGAAGAAAAAGAATGTACTGGAATACCAGGAAATCAATGACTTCTTTAAGGATCAGCCACTGGGAGTTGAACAGATGGAGAAAGTATTTGACTTTCTGGAAGCCAGTGGAGTGGATGTGCTTAGGATTACAGACAGTAATGCAGATGATATGATCCTGGATGATGACGATGCAGACATTGATAAGCTGGATGAAGAAGAGATTGAGCTTGACAAGATCGATCTTTCTGTTCCTGAAGGTGTAAGCATCGAGGATCCGGTACGTATGTATCTGAAGGAAATTGGTAAGGTTCCGCTTCTTTCAGCAGAAGAGGAAATCGAACTTGCAAAGAGAATGGAGAATGGGGATGAGGCTGCCAAGAAACGTCTGGCAGAAGCAAACCTTCGTCTTGTTGTCAGCATTGCAAAGAGATATGTGGGACGTGGAATGCTTTTCCTTGACCTGATCCAGGAAGGTAACTTAGGTCTGATCAAAGCGGTTGAGAAATTTGATTACCGCAAGGGTTATAAATTCAGTACCTATGCTACATGGTGGATCCGTCAGGCGATCACCAGAGCAATCGCAGACCAGGCACGTACCATCCGTATTCCGGTGCATATGGTTGAGACTATTAACAAACTGATCCGCGTTTCCCGTCAGTTACTGCAGGAGCTTGGACGTGAACCTACGCCGGAAGAAATTGCAAAAGAGATGGATATGTCTGTAGAGCGTGTACGTGAGATCCTTAAGATATCCCAGGAGCCTGTATCTCTGGAGACACCTATCGGTGAGGAAGAGGACAGCCACCTTGGAGACTTTATTCAGGATGACAATGTACCTGTACCTGCAGATGCAGCAGCATTTACTTTGCTGAAAGAGCAGCTGGTAGAGGTTCTGAGCACATTGACAGACAGAGAGCAGAAAGTATTGCGCCTGCGTTTTGGCCTGGACGATGGACGTGCCAGAACTCTGGAGGAAGTTGGTAAGGAATTTAATGTAACAAGAGAACGTATCCGTCAGATTGAGGCAAAGGCGCTCCGCAAGCTTCGTCATCCGAGCCGCAGCCGTAAACTGAAGGATTATCTGGACTAAGGAGCCTGTTATGCAGCTTTCATTACGTTTGTCTGCAATAGCAGGCTGGTGACCAGGGGAAACAGACTTGTGGATGTGGGATGCGATCATGGATACCTGCCGGTTTCGCTTTATCTGGATGGAAAGATTCCGGGTGCGATTGCCATGGATGTAAGAAAAGGCCCGTTGTCCAGAGCGCAGGAACATATTTCTCAGTATGGACTGGACGCATACATAGAAACCCGGCTTTCAGACGGACTTGAGGCTTTGAAACCGGGAGAGGGCGACACTCTTGTGATCGCAGGAATGGGCGGCCCTCTCATGGAGAGGATTCTACTGACGGGGCAGAGGTCAGGGAGAGCTTTCGGGAAATGATCCTGCAGCCTCAGTCAGATATCCCCCATTTTCGCAGATTTGTCAGAAAAATCGGCTGGCAGATCACAGAGGAGGAGATGGTTCTGGAGGATGGCAAGTTTTATCCTATGATGAAGGTAATTCATGGAGAAAAGATGCATATTTCAGAAGATACTCCTTATACTTTAGATGAGTGGTTTGGAGGAATGCTTCTGGAAAGAAAGCATCCTGTTCTGCGGGAGTATCTGGAAAGAGAGCTTCGCATCCGCAATGAGATTCTTGACAGATTAAAGAATGCGCCAATGCAGAGAAGCGTGCGGGCGAGATAAGAGGAAGGAAAAGCAGGCAGTTATTGCTGCTTTAGAGGGAATATGAAAGGCATATGAACCTGACCTCCTGGCTGGAGAAGAAGTACCCGTCAGATGCAGCAGAGGACTGGGATAA
>ENA-OQBT01000090-OQBT01000090.1-human-gut-metagenome-genome-assembly--contig:-NODE-90-length-59718-cov-3.476297_pt1 | contig 59718 bp, 60 predicted proteins | sample MGYA00242749_ERZ504557 | MGnify/ENA primary metagenome ERZ504557 (study PRJEB26092, sample SAMD00036243) | human gut metagenome | host: Homo sapiens | study: EMG produced TPA metagenomics assembly of...
CAAAAATCGACTTCCATTATCAAGAGGTGAGTGCTAATTTTTTTACTTTTTCCGACGCTCCTTTTCTCCTCCCCCCCTAAAAGATTTTTATTCATCGCCGTACACAGCAATAAATGAATCAGTGCCTCTGTTTCGGAACTGGCATACTTTTTGGCAGATGCTTCCAGCGGCTGTGATTGATATGCTTCAAACGAATCGCCCTCGTGCGTCCAGATATGTAGCGATTATCATTTAGTTTCCACTTCCTCATTTCTTCAAAATAAGCAGTATTCGCCATTTCCGAATTCCAGTCCATTCGCTCCAGCAGATAATACTCCATTCCATGATAACATTCTTCGCAAATTCCCGTAAAAAATTCTTCTGCTGTCTGAGATGTTAAATGCTCTGGAGCATACCATATTTCGTTCTCTTCATTATTATATAATGCAACGCAATTCGATGATCCTGTCTCTTTCACATACAGCGGAATTTCGGGAATTCCAAGTCGTTCTGTTTCAAGCCGTACCATCTTCTGCGCTGCAATTGTTCTTTCTTCCAGTGTTTTTTGCCTCCATTCGCTCTCCTTTAAGCTCAGCAGAAATTCTTTATTTTCCTGAAAAATGTTCTCCTGATTCTGGACGAGATTATAGTCCTTTTTTCGTTCGTAAAGTTCTGCCACTCCGGACGGAGACTCAAGCTTCCAATATATCATCATACAAGTCGGTACCATACTCACGCATACTGAAACAAACAGAAATGCGTTTAAGTCACTTCTTTTTAATCTCCAGAATTTTTTCGGAGAATATTTTCGTTTTTTTCTATGTAAATCTCTTAAAACCGTAACAAGAAATATCCCATCCAGCACTGCAAGAAACAACACAATTTTCAGTGAATATTGGGCAAATAAAAACAGCATCAGTATGCTCGGCGGAAATGTATAGAATAAAACTTCATTTGCAGTTCCATCTGCGCAGTAGCTTCGAATGGGTGAGGCCAGCCACAAAATCAGGCACAGCGCATAGGCAAAAAGCATTGTCCCCGACGAAATATGGACGGAACATTCTGTAATATATACCTCAACCTGTTTCACATACATCACATACAAGATACAGATCGGATATAAAATCGAGCTTTTGCTCAACCAGTATGCCGCTGATTTTCTTTCCCGTCTTCTTTTCTGTTCCTCCATATCAGATCCCCCTGATTTTTCTTTTGTTTTATTTGAAATACTTGTATGTTTATTTTAGCGTAATTTTTCGTTTTTGCTATCCTTCGTTTTTCAGTTGAATCTTTCTGTAAAAACCAAAATTGCGAAACCCTGTCTTGGCAGGACTCCGCAATCTCTTTTTCCTATTTACTTTATGATACATGACGGGCAGCATATTTCATTTTCTGGTTTCCGGCGCATTTCTTAAAATACTGCCGGATCGCATCTTCGTTCATATCGTTTCCGATAAACACAGCCTGGCCGGCGTTTTTCTGTTCTGTGCCGGTGATGCTGTAGCGGTGATCGGCGACATCAAATTGGAGAAACTGGTCTCCGGCTGCGAACTGTCCTTTTGCACGGATGATATTTCCAAACGCTCCGCGAATGATCTGTTCCAGAAAACACCACAGGGTTTCCGGTGCCTCCATTCGGATATTTTCGAAGGAGAAGGTCTCCGGCATCTTTTCGCCGCTCTGCGTATCCTGTACTTCTTTCTCATATCGGCCGCCCAGCAGCAGGCTCCGGTAATCTTCCCGTGTCATCGTGGATGCATAATCCGTGATGATTTTTGCCTGCGGGTTAATTTCCTGCAGAAATTTCTGGATGCGCTGTTTTTCTTCCGCCTGGCATGCTTCTGTTTTGGAAACAATGATCGTATCCGCGCTTCGGATCTGATCCTGATACAGCTCGGGATATTCCGCCATATAGCGGCGGTAACTGTAAACATCCACAATAGTGACCGGCGAGAGAAGCTGAATTCTCTCGTACTCGATCTGACGCAGATTTTCTATAATCCGGGCGAGACTTCCGACGCCTGTCGGTTCTACGATCAGGTATTCCGGGTCTACCACATTGGCAATGGTCAGCACGGATGCTGCAAAATCCTTTTTCCCGATGCAGCAGATGCACTGCTCTGTCATTTCCCATACATTTTTCTGCGTTCCTTGCCGGTTCTGGCCAAGACGTGCGCCGTCGATTCCTGCGGCTCCATATTCATTTTCCAGTATGGCAAACCGCTGATCGACGTTCCTGGCCAGCCGTTTGATAAATGTTGTTTTTCCCGCGCCCAAAAAGCCGGATACGATCAATATTTTCATACGTTTCCTTTTTCAGTCAAATTTTCAAATCATCAGTCAGCCAATTTAACGACTGGTTTGATTAAATCCTTCGGTTTATCTCTCATGAGGAACAGTGCTTCTTCCAGATGATCCCATCCATCAAACACATGTGTGGACAGCGGGCTGACATCCAGCTTGCCTGCCGAAACAAGAGCTCCCAGTTTTTCCATGCGGAGTCTTCCGCCAGGCATCAGGCCTCCGTTAATCTGTTTGTGACCCATTCCAACGCCCCACTCTACACGCGGAATATCAATGTTGTCACCGGATCCAAGATAGTTTACATTTCCGATCTTTCCGCCCGGTTTCAGGCATTTTACTGCTTCTGCAAAGGTTTCTACACCACCGCCGGCGATGACTACTTTATCAACACCTTTTCCATCTGTCATATCAAGTACCTGCTGGAAAATCGGTCCGTTCTTGTAGCTGACAAAATCCGTTGCGCCGTATTTTTTTGCCGCTTCTACGCAGACCGGTCTCGTTCCGACAGCAATGATTCTCGATGCGCCGCGCATATTCGTTCCGGCTACCGACATCAGACCAACTGGTCCGATTCCGATGACAAGAACTGTATCACCAAACTGTACATCGGCAAGCTCTACGCCGTGGAATCCGGTCGGCACCATATCGGAAAGCATGCACGCGTCGACAACATTGATGTTTTTCGGAAGCAGCGCAAGGTTTCCATCGGCATCATTTACATGGAAGAATTCAGAAAAGACACCATCTTTGAAGTTGGAGAATTTCCAGCCTGCCAGCATTCCGCCGGAGTGCATGGAATAACCAGCCTGTGCTTCCAGAGAATTCCAGTCCGGAGTGATGGCCGGCACAAGAACCCGGTCTCCCGGTTTGAAATCTTTTACGAGCTCTCCGACTTCCACAACCTCTGCACAGCACTCATGGCCCAGAATCATGTTATGACGGTCACCGATGGCCCCTTCCCATAAAGTGTGGACATCTGATGTGCAGATGGCAACTGCCAGTGGACGGCAAATGGCATCCATCGGCCCGCATTTCGGGCGTTCTTTCTCGATCCATCCGGATTCACCGATTTTCAGCATTGCATAACCTTTCATATCTTTTGCTCTCCTTTCAGATTGTTAATGATTTATCGATTCCTATGGTTCGAATATATCACTAATAGGTTACTAATTCAACAGAAAAGTCACGGAATGCCGTAGAATATTCCGTGACTTTTTTATAGCTTTTGCACAATAGATTACTTATAGATACTTTTTATCAAATTCTGCACCGACCGCATTCCCATACCGAAACGGCTGCAGCCGGCTTTCTGCATTTCCTGTATAGTTTCCAGACTGCGGATTCCACCGGCGGCCTTGATCTGAATGCGACCGGCGGCTTCACGGCTCATGATTCGAACCTGCTCCACGGTGGAAGGACAGCCGGGATACCATCCGGTGCTCGTCTTTACATAATCCGCACGGCCTTTCACACACAGATCCACTGCCTGGCAGATTTCCTGCTCCGTCAGCTGCGGTGCCTCGATGATCACCTTAAAAATCGCCGAAGGCACCTGCTCCCGGATGGCAAGAAGTTCTTCTTTTACATAAGAAAATTCGTGGCTTCTGAATGCCGTAAGATTCATCACCATGTCGATTTCCCGGCAGCCAGCCTCCCACAGTTCTTTTGCCTGCCGCTTCTTCTGTCCGGTCGTATCTCCGCCGCCCGGAAAGCTTACCACGCCTCCCGCATGGATTTCTCTGGTGTCCTGCAGCCGTTCTGCCACATGGGCGCTGAACGCCGGCAAGGTAAACACAGCAGCCAGACGATATTTCTTTGCCAGCTCCACCATCGCATCAATTCATCCATTGTATGAAATGCCTGTACACAGCTGATATCAATCTGCCGCATCAGTTTCTTCTGTTCTTCTGTCTCATCGCTCATTTACTCCGTCCTTTTCCCGAAATCTCCACCTCGTACTTGCTTCCGATGATCCGCACATGGTCAATGCTCACCGGCCGGTTCTGCCAGTAGGTGACTCTGTGCACCACAAGAAGCGCATCCTTCGGCTCCGTTTTCAGAACCTGGGCTTCCATAAAGGTCGCGGATTTCGCTGAAATTCTGTCTCGTGTCTCATCAATCTGCAAGCCGAATTTCTCCTCCAGAAACTGATACAGCGCTACAAACTGATTCTCATACGCTTCGATGCCAGGGACTTTCGCATATTCGATATAATTTTCCATCAGCGTAACAGGCTCTTCATCCGCAAGCTGCAGCCGCTGAATCCTCGCCACGCTGGTTCCCTCCGGAATTTCCAGTTCATCGGCGAGCTGTTTGTCCGCCGAAATGATGTCGATCATCATATCTGACGTCGTTACCCGATATCCTTTTTTCATCAGGGATTCCGTGACCGATGTGACCTTGTTATAATTCTGAATTGCCTTATGATTCAGCACCCTCGTTCCAGAACCCTGGCGAACCTCAACCAGTCCCTCCTGCACCAGCATCTTTACTGCATTCCGTACCGTAGTACGGCTGACCTGATAGATTTTCTCCAGTTCACACTCCTTCGGCAGAAATCCCCCGACAGGATATGTTCCCTTATTGATCTCGTTTTTCAGTCTGCTGTAAACCTTCACATAAGCCGGTGCATTTTTCATCTTCTTCCCCTCCCGTGAAATATCAATATCCGCTTTTTGATCCTTTTTGCAGTATACCATATTTTGACGGCACAATCGAGTCCCAAAGAAGAGTTCCTGTTTTCTGCTTTGTCACCGACACATACTCTGCCAGACGCACAGAAAAAAGGCAGACGCATGTCATTTCTTTATGACTCACGTCTGCTCTGCATGAATCTTCTTTTTTCTGCTGTCTGCGAAATACTTCCATTCTCCAGAAGCAAATCTCTCTTTCTGCGGTGTAAATTTTTGTTACAAATTTTTTATTGTTCTTTTCTATTTTTTCGTATCAAACCGCGTCACCGCCATGTGCACCACGTACGGCACCAAGATGACCGGGATTGCCAGGTATGCCAGGATGCTGTACGCCTTCTGGATCAGCGTCAGCAGACCAAACTGTGCGATAAGGAAGTCCGCGATGCAGCAGACAAGCGCGGCAAGGATCTGGGTGCGGCTGATTTTGCCTGCGGTTTCTGTTCTGCTGCTTCGTTCAGCGAGGCCGGCGTGGATTCGTTTGACCATGGCGGCAACCATGTTGACGGCTGTGGATACGGCACCGAGGATGATCAGTACGGAAATCAGCGGTGTCATGAATTTACTGCCGACGCCCTGCTGAACCATAAATAATGTCGGGACGCTCTGCTGGCTCATTTCCGGTTCTGGTATACGGTCATGATTCCGAGGACGACCATGATCATCAGAAGGGCATTTAATACGGCACCGACTGCCATGCTCTTTCCGGCATCCTGCGGTTTTTCGAAGGATTTGGCATGCTGGACGAAGACTGCGACATTGGCAAGCTGGAAGGTTCCGTAGAGGAATGCGGCGTACAGGCTTTGCCGAATGGGAGGTCTGCGGTTTTCATGGCATTTACAGTATCGCCGATCTTTCCGGCTCCGGCGATGATGTTCGGGACGTAGACGATCAGCAGACCGGCAATAATGCAGATGGACAGCACTGACGCTACTTTCCGCACCAGATCCGTTCCGAATACCGAAACGACGAAAATAATTTTCCAGTTTCATAACGATTCTCCCTTCTTCCTAACAAGCAAAAGGGCATACTGACCTTCTGTTGGTCAATACGCCCTTGTATCTCCGATGTGCTTTAGTATATCACAGTTTTAACGCGAATGCACTCAATTTTAAGCAAAACGCAAAAGATCCCGGGATTTTTCTCTCCCGGGATCTGAAAATTCTTACTATGTAATTCTTTTTTAAACCACACGTCTTACCGCAAGAATCGTGGTATACGCTGCGTTGCTGCTGATCTTGATACCGTCGCGCTCATTGCTTGCGTGTACGATTGCACCGCCGCCGATGTAGATGGCTACGTGGCCGCTGTAGCAGATAATATCGCCCGGCTGAGCCTCTGCATAAGATACACCGCGTCCTACACCACGCAGTGCACTGGAGGAATGCGGAAGGTCGTATCCGAAGTGTGCGTAAACGCTCATGATAAAACCAGAGCAGTCAGCTCCGTTGGTAAGGCTTGTGCCGCCCCATACGTATGGATTTCCAATAAACTGTGTTGCATAGGATACGATGGCGCTTCCTGTTGCACTTCCGGTGCTGCTGGAATCATCCGAGCTGCTGGTATCGCTGGACGAAGAATCATCGTAAGAGCTTCCTCCGTTAGACGGTGTTGTTGTCGTGATGGAGCTTCCTGTGCTGGACGGTGTGTTGTCTGCCGTTGTTGTATTATTTGCAGCACTGCTTGCGGCTGCTTCTGCTTCCGCCTGTCTTGCAGCCTCTGCCTGGCGCGCTGCCTCGCTGCTTCTGCTGCCTGACGTGCCTCTTCTGCTTTTCTTGCTTCCTCAGCGGCTTTCGCTGCTTCTTCGGCTGCAATCTCTTCCTGAATCTGCTGGATCTTTGCGTTCTGCTCTGCCAGGACTGCGTTGTACTGTGCAGCCATGTCATTCAGGTCTGCAATCTGGTTCTCGTAGTCATCGGAAACGGCTTTCTTCTGCTCGAGCATTTCCTCGAGGGACTGCTGCTGTGCTTCCTGCTCTGCCTCGCTGGCTTCCAGGTCTGCTTTCTCGTCTGCGAGCTGATTGCTGTAATCCGTTACCTGCTGTACCAGATCCATGTACTCCTGCAGGCACTCTCTGTCGTATTTGTATAATTTCTGGGTGTACTCAGCCTGGTTCAGGATGCTGCTTAAATCTTTTCCTTCCAGAATCAGTGCTGCCCAGCCGTTGTCTCCGCCGCTTTCATAGAGGAATTTGATACGTTTTTTCATCTGCTCGTACTGCTCGTCCTCTTCTGCCTGTGCGTCACTTAATTTTTTCTGAGTATCTTCAATCTCAGTCTGTTTCTCTGCAATTTCATTTTTCAGATTTTCAACGGATGCCATGGTTACGACAAGCTGTGCGTCCAGGTCATCAATCTCGCCGGTAATCTGATTCTTTTTGGTTTCCAGATCGTCGATTTCTGCTTTTGCGTTGTCAAGCTGTGCGCTGGTCTCGGCCTGTGCTGCCTGCTGCTGCTGTAACTTCTCCTGTTTGGAGGCGCTTACTGTCATTACCTGAGCTGCACTTACGATTACTGCTAAACTTAAGGCAAGAAATTTTTTTCTCATTCTTTCACTCCCAAATTGATTCGTTGTATGTAGGATTTCTGTTTCCAGTTTTACCTGTTTCTTAGAAATTCAATTATTCTGTAACAATTTTGAAATATTTTTCCCAATTCTTTTACATAATATCACAATTCACAAATGGATGCAAGGAAAAATATCCCGCCTTTTTGTAAACAATTCGTGAACAGTAACGATACATGTTATTTTACCTTCTGTACACTCACACAACTCAATTTGTATTGATCCGGCGAGGAAAGCGCATCGCCGTCGGGGATTGAAAAGTCCTCTGCGGAGAATTTCGCACAGAGTGCCCGGTACTGATCCTCTGTAAAAGACGGCACCGCATCCTGATTCCATTCCAGACTGATTTCCTGATCGGTCACGCCGCGCGTTACAATTTTCCCGCCTTCAAAATCCTTTTGTTTCATTTCTTTTAACGCATTGTAAACTGCAGTTCCATAATCCAGACGTACTTTCAACACGGCATTGGCGTACTCCTCCACGCCGCCGTTTGCGATCAGTGCTCCGCCTGCCGCAGATGCTGCTGCGCCAAGTACATTCTGATACGATGCACCGTCCGAGAAGAGAATCTGTCCGCTCTCACCGTACCAGCTTTTGATTTTTTCCAAATACGACGGTGATACGCTGCTGCTTTTCCGATACGTATAATCCAGCGTGATGCTGTTTTCTCCAAGTCCCAGATCCGCAGCGGCCGCCTCTGCACCGAGTGCATAACCTGTCCCGTACTTTGTTCCGTTCTCTTCGTTTTTCTGTCCGATATAGCCCAGGTGCGTGTAGCCGGCCTGTACTGCCGCATAGCCTGCCAGGTAGCCGGCCTCTGATGCATCAATTTCCAGGCTTTCTGTATTTCCGCGGAGACGGCTGCGGCCGCTCTCACTGACCGGTTCTGCCTCCAGCAGCAGAAAACGGACATCCTTCCAGTCGCGCTGTGCATCGTAAACGGCGCGGCTCATGCTCGTTCCGGCACAGACGATAACGGATGCTCCCTTCTGCGCCGCCTCTTTGATGGTGTTTTCATAGTCCTCTGTTGTCCGTCCTGCCGGAACACTTGCTTCATATTTCAGACCGCTCTCGTCTCCATACTGCGCAAGACCGTTCCATGCTGACTGATACACGGCATCGGAAGCTACCTCACTGCCGTCGGTTACCAGCACCAGATCCACTGGTTCCGTCTTTTCTTTTCCGCAGCCGCCCAGCAGCAGCAACGACACTACGCCAAGACAGAGCGTCCATTTCCAGCTCTTTCGCATGTTTACTCCCCTTGTATTTTTATTTTCCAGATTTTTTCTTTTGTATTTCTGATCTGCGTCTTTCACGCACCTTCTAGTATAGACAATTCCAGCGCAAAAAGAAAGAGAGAATACACGAACTACAAAGTTTTTTTGTATTCTCTCTTATTTTTTATAGAAGATATTTTACTGGAACAGATCGTTCAGGATTTCTGCCGGTTTCTTCCTGCGGTAGCCTTCACTGTCACTTAAGATACTGCTGCTCCAGGTGAAATGATTCACACCGGTCAGATAGGACCGGTCAAGAACTTTTACACCATACCGCTCATACGCAACCGGATAATACATTTTCATGTATTCATTTGCCAGCTCAATAGCTTCACTGTTAATGCTTCCTGTTGAAGAAACGGTTCCGCCAAGCTGAATATACGGCGGTGTCGCATGAATGACAACCACGCTGCCGTCCGAGCACTGGCCAATGACAATCCAGACATGACCGCTCTTGCTGACCACATCACCCGGCGTAAATTTCTGGGACGTATCGCCTGTCACGCAGGTTCCCCAGCCTTTTCTTGCAAAGTAGGCCGGCATTCCAGTGGAGGTTGTCGTTGCATACTCTTTCGTCACCTGATGTGCGGTCCATCCGACATAGCCGGAACAGTCAAGACCTTTTCCGTACTCATACAGATGATCGGAATAGTTGTAGGTGGAATTCTGTGTATTGAAGAATTGTTTCCACTGCGCATTGACGCCGTAACTCTCTGCCTCTGCGTCTGTGTGGCCGCCTCCCCAGATATACAGGGTATTTCCAAGCGGAAGCAGTGCATTTTTCAGAAAGTTCCGTACGGTGCGGACACCGATCTGCGCGGACGGTTCAAATCCGTCCGGACTCTGTACCAGCTTGCCGTCCTCATCGAACACATACGTTTTTCCGTCGATCACCTGTTTTCCGGTTATCATGCCGCCCCAGCTTCGGAAATAGTATGTATTTCCGCCAATCGACTGCCAGCCGATTGCCATTTTCGAGTCAGATCCAAGGTAATAGAGGTTATTATCATAGGTAATAAACGCATTCTTGTACATGCCGCCCCAGCTTCTCGGATAATAATAGTTATAATCCCAGTATACCCAGCCGCTTGTCGCCATAACGCCGTTTTTGTCTACATAATAATAGTTCCGTCGTACTGAAACAGCTCGTCATCTCTTCTGGTTCCATTGGCGTTGATCCAGTAATACGTTCCGTCCAGAAGCAGCCAGCCCGTATGGCTTGTGCCGTCCTCATCGAAATAATATGTTTTTCCGCCGTTCTGCACCCAGCCGGTGGCAAATGTTCCATCTGAATTGGCATAGTATGTTTTACCGCCGATGGTAAATGTCTGATCATGGTACAGACGCCCCAGCTCTGGAATGCGTATTTTGTTCCGCCGATGGTATGAATTCCGGTGTACATGCCGCCCCAGCTTCGGAAATAGTAGCGGTTTTTGTCGTAGGTGATCCATTCAGACGATGCCATCGTACCGTCTTCTTTCATCCAGTACCAGTTGTTGTCATATTTCACCCAGCCGTTCTGAAGCGACGTATCCTTGTTGATCCAGTAATACGTTCCGTTGGTCAGATACCAGCCCTCTTTTGTAATCTGCTCGCCGTCTTCCAGGAAATAGTATTTCTTTCCATTGATATCGCAGACACCTGTATAGAAGGTTCCGTCATCTTTTGCCCAGTATTTCTTTCCCTGCCAGGTAAAAGATTCGTTACGGTAAACGCCGCCCCAGCTGTGGAAATAATATCTTGTTCCGTCAACCTCTTTCATTCCGGTGTACATCACACCGTCACCGTCGAAATAATATCGGTTGTTGTCATACGTGATCCATTCAGATGCAGCACGTGTGCCGTCCGCTTTCAGCCAGTACCATTTGCCTTCCAGCTTCAGCCAGCCGGTCTGAACAGAACCATCCTGATTGATCCAGTAAGTCTGATCTCCCAGCTGAACCCAGCCGGTCTGGCTGGCATGATAGATCGATCCGTCATTCTGCGCTATGTAGGTTTTTCCTTTTACGGTAAAGAAGGTGTTTCGATATACACCACCCCAGCTCCTGAAATAATACTCGTTTCCTCCGATGCTCTGGAAACCGTTTTTATAAATGCCGCCCCAGCTCTGGAAGTAATACAGATTGTTGTTGATTTCTTTCCAGCCGGATGCCATCATGACACCATTATCATCAAACCAGTACCAGTTATCATCGTACAGCAGCCAGCCGGTCTGCAGGACGCCGTCTTCTCTTACCCAATAATATGATGTGCCTTTTTTCAGCCAGCCTTTTTGTGTGATCTGCGCTCCCGTAGTATCATCAAATGCGCAGAGATCACCATGTCCATTCATTGTTCTGACTATTCCACGGGCAACGATACCATTTTCCTGTACATAGTACATTTTTCCGCTGATGCTGAGATACACATTTTTCTGAATGCCGCCCCAGCTCTGGAAATAATAGAGGTTTCCATCTACTTCCTGAAAACCATTTTTATAGATTGCTCCGTCTCCCTTGGCATAATAAAAATTATTATCGTATGTGAACCAGCTGTTTTCTGCCATGCGGCCGTTCCGGTCCGGATCCAGCCAGTACCAGTTTCCATTCCGGTAAAGCCATCCTGTTTTCAGCTGTCCGTTCTCATAAAAATACCAGCCGCTGTCGCCTGCCTTAACCCAGCCATTCTGACTGGCCCGCACAGCAGCACCGCTGTCCTGTGAAGCCTGTGTCTGCGTTTCACTCTGTATCCCGCTCTGCTGATCCTCTGTCTCCACAGACTGGTCCATCACCGTGCTGCTCCCCACAGCACTCGCGGAAACAGTCGTCGGATGTACGCTGAGCATCAGCACCATAAAAAAGTGTACCGCCCAGAAGACTTCTCAATTTTTTCTTCGATGTCATTGGCAAGTAACTCCCTTACTATATTATATCTGCTTTTCTCTCCATGTTACCATTAGAAATTATATTATCTTTTGTAATATTTTGCAATAAAACTAATCAAAATTGGTCCACTGGACCAGTTTTGATATGCTTAGCAAAAAAGAGACATTCACGAAGGAATGTCTCTTTTTTTCTGTGTTTTATTTCATGCTTTATTCTGTCTTTTCAAGACGATATCCTGTGTTATTAGAACAGTCCTGTAATCTTTCCAGTAGCGTCTACATCGATACGCTCTGCTGCCGGAACTTTCGGCAGACCTGGCATGGTCATGATGTCACCGGTCAGGGCTACGATGAAGCCTGCACCTGCGGAGATTTTCAGGTTACGTACGGTAACTTCGAATCCGGTCGTGCACCGAGTTTGGTCTGATCGTCGGTCAGGCTGTACTGGGTTTTTGCCATACAGATCGGGCAGTTGCCAAATCCGAGAGCCTCTAACTGTTTTGCCTGTTTCTGTGCATTTGCGGTCAGAACCACTCTGCTTCCGCCGTAGATCTTCTGAACGATGGCGTTCAGTTTCTCTTCGATGGAGCCTTCCAGATCGTATGCATAGGTGAAATCGTTCGGCTGCTCGCAGAGACGGACAACTTCTTCTGCCAGGGCTACGCCGCCCTCGCCGCCTTTTGCCCATACCTCGGACAGAACAACGTTAACACCGAGCTCTTTGCATTTCTCCTCAACCAGCTTCAGCTCTGCTTCGGTATCGGTCGGGAATGCATTGATGGCAACGACACATGGCAGTTTGTATACGTTTGTGATGTTGCTTACGTGTTTCAGAAGGTTCGGCATACCTTTCTCCAGAGCTTCCAGGTTCTCGCCGTTCAGTTCTGCTTTCGGAACGCCGCCGTTGTATTTCAGGGCACGAACGGTTGCTACGACTACAACTGCGTTCGGTTTCAGGCCTGCCATACGGCATTTGATGTCGAGGAATTTCTCAGCACCAAGGTCAGCACCGAAGCCTGCCTCTGTGATAGTGTAATCTGCTAATTTCAGGCACATTTTGGTTGCTGTTACAGAGTTGCAGCCATGTGCGATGTTTGCGAATGGTCCGCCGTGAACAATGGCCGGTGTTCCTTCCAGAGTCTGTACCAGGTTTGGTTTCAGAGCGTCTTTTAAGAGTGCTGCCATAGCGCCTTCTGCGTGCAGATCGCCTGCGGTTACCGGTTTCTGCTCAGCTACTTTTCCGTAGGTATATCCGATAATGATTCTGGAAAGTCTTTCTTTCAGATCTGAGATGTCGCTTGCCAGACACAGAACTGCCATGATCTCAGATGCTACGGTGATATCGTAGCCGTCTTCTCTTGGCATTCCGTTTGTCTTTCCGCCAAGGCCGTCTACAACGCTTCGAAGCTGACGGTCATTCATATCTACGCATCGTTTCCAGGTGATCTTTCTCGGATCGATATTCAGAGCGTTGCCCTGGAAAATGTGGTTGTCGATCATAGCTGCCAGCAGGTTGTTTGCTGCGCCGATTGCATGGAAGTCACCGGTGAAGTGAAGGTTGATATCCTCCATCGGAACAACCTGTGCGTATCCGCCGCCTGCTGCTCCGCCCTTTACGCCGAATACCGGTCCAAGGGATGGCTCACGAAGTGCAACCATTGCTTTTTTGCCGATTTTGGAAAGTCCGTCTACCAGTCCTACGGATGTTGTTGTTTTTCCTTCTCCTGCCGGTGTCGGGTTGATCGCTGTAACAAGGATCAGTTTTCCATCCTCCGCATCGGTGTCTTTTAACAGGTTGTAATCAATTTTTGCTTTGTACTTACCGTACTGCTCCAGATATTTGTCATCAATACCTGCTTTTTCTGCGATCGCTGTGATCGGCTGCATGGTACATTCCTGTGCAATTTCAATGTCTGATTTGTAACCCATTGTTTTCAAATCCCCTTTCTTTTTTCCGCTTTGTCCGCCGATTGATAGCCATATTTTACCATGTTTTGTAAGATGATTCAATTGATAATTATTTATTTCACAATCTTTATACGTTTTGTACCAAAAAATGCAGAAAATTCCGCCAAAAGGCGGAGCGGAGAATTTTTCCCTGGAATTTGTCTTTTTATGTAGAAAAGGAACCTGCTTTTTCTGCCCAGGTTCCTTTTTCTTTCAGCCTTTTATGCATGTTCCAGCATAATTTCTTTTAAATACCGCTGTACTTCCAGTTCTTTGATTTCTTTGCATTCTGTCTTTTCCGAAAATACCATGTTCTGAGGATTCTCCGGCTGATATGGCTTCCATTCCGGTACACCCTCTCCATTTGGATTTTTCTGTTTTGCAAAATTCGCCCAGCTTTTTGTCATAACTCTGGAAATATCATAATCCGTTCCCGTCATTGGACGCCAGCAGCGTGCAACAGTTCCAAATACATACCACAGCTCGGAGGAATGGAAGGATCCTGCCTCGTTCCCTGGAAGATCGTGGTCAAACAGATACAGATAGCACGGTTTATGATCATGTCTGATATTCAGCTCACACAATACTCTGTTTTTTACCATCCAGGAATGGCTTTCCTGAATCGCGCGCATAATGTCTTCTTTTTTCTCTACCTGCAGCAGTTCCAGGTATTTTTCCGCTGCAGGTCCCATCATCTGACGCTGCTGTTCTTTCCAGACTTCCGGGTCTTCCGGTACGCCGAATACCAGAGTCCATTCCCCGGCGGTGTTTCCAATCATCATCGGCAGATCCGGGTAATTTCCCTGATAATAACTGTCGGATACTGCCTCATCCAGCAGATAATGATCGATCACCGTTCCCATCGGATATTTCATAAATCCCTTCATCATAACTGCCATTAGCTCATCTGCACTCTTGCCGCGCAGTTCGTCTATGGAATGGCATCCTGCATCTTTCATAAATTCAGCGCCCTGTTTTTCTGCTGTTTCCATCGGTTTCTGCCCCATGCCTGGATCCGGCCAGTTGATATCCGCACAGCTCATAATAATACTTCCGGCAATATCTCCTCTGGTAAGCGGTGACACAAGCATTGTCTGCACACTGAATGCACCCGCAGACTGTCCAAAAATTGTAATATTATCCGGATCTCCGCCAAACGCACCAATGTTTTTTCTTACCCATTTGAGTGCGGCAATCTGGTCAAGATGACCATAGTTTCCAGAAACACCATGCTCACTTTCTTTTGCCAGATCCTCGTGGCAGAGGAATCCAAGAACGCCCAGACGATAATTAAACGTTACCAGAATCACGCCTTCTTTGCAAAAAGCTTCTCCGTCAAACTCCGGTTCAAATCCATATCCACCTGTGAGTCCGCCGCCATGTACCCAGAACAGAACCGGCAGTTTTTTCTCCTCCTTCACTTCCGGCGTCCAGATGTTCAGGTACAGACAGTCTTCACTCATATCTTCTGCGGACTGGAAAAATTCATCACCATACAAACTGCCTTTCGGGTGGCGCATCTGCGGCGCAATCGGTCCGAAATGATCTGCATGATAAACGCCTTCCCACTTTTCTGTTTCCTGCGGCTCTCTCCAGCGGAGCTCTCCAACTGGGGCTTTTGCATAAGGAATCCCTTTAAATACCGTATACTGTGGAATATTTCCCGGAATCCCCTCAATTTCTCCTTTTTCTGTTTTCGCAATTCGATTGACTTTTTCGTAAAATTCCATGATCTTCCTCCTTAGCCTTTGATTGATCCTACCATAACACCCTTTTTAAAATACTTCATAACAAACGGATAAAAACATAAAATTGGAACAGATGCCACCATAATGGTGCAGTATTTTATAATTTGCTTATAAGAATCCGCAAGTCCTGCAAGTTCTCCTGAAGATGCGGATGTTGCCGAACTTGTATCGTTTCGGATCAGTACTTCCCGCAGAATCAGCTGCAGTGGATATTTGTCCCGGTCTGTCAGGAAAATGGATGCATTGAACCAGGAATTCCAGTTTGCAACTACATAGTACAGCGTTACTGTTGCAAGCGTTGCTTTTATCAATGGAAGAACAATCTTAAAAAGTACAGCAATTGGTCCTGCCCCATCCAGACGCGCAGATTCTTCCAGTTCTTTCGGAAGCGTTGCCATTGCCGTTCTGACCAGAATAAGGTTAAATGCGCTGACACACGTCGGAAGAATAACCGCAAGGCGGGTATTGTACATTCCAAGGCTTCTTACTACCATATAGAACGTGATAATTCCTCCGCTGAACATCATGGTAAAGGAAATAATCAGCATCAGTGCATTCGACCAGAGCAGATCGCTTTTCGAAAGCGGATACGCTCCCAATACAGTAATCAGCATTCCAAGTGCTGTCGATGCAAACACATAAAAAAGAGTATTTCCATAGCTTCCCATCAACTGTCTTGTCTGAAATACCAGCTTATATCCCTCCAGCGTAAAACCATGTGATTTTAAAATCAATCCGCTCTGGTTCATGACCCAGTTGGGATCAGAAACCGATGCAAACGCCACATGAAGAATCGGCAGCAAACATACAACTGCAAGAAAAATTAGAACCAGATAGTCAAATACAATAAATATTTTTCGCGCCAGAGACGTTTTTGTTTTTTTCATGTTTTTTCCTCCTAAAACAGACTTGTTTCCGAGTACTTCCGGCTGATAACATTTGCACTTACAAGCATAATGAAGTTAATCACAGAGTTGAACAGACTGACAGCCGTACTGTATCCATAGTTAAACTCTTCCAGACCTTTTCGGTAAACAAAACTGGAAATAATATCTGCGGTTTCATAAACCTGAGGGTTATATAAAAGAATGGTCTTCTCATATCCAACCGACATGATGGAACCGATTCGCAGAATCAACATAATAATAATGGTGGAGGAAATTCCAGGCAGTGTTACATGCAGTGTCTGTTTCCAGCGGTTTGCTCCGTCAATTTTTGCTGCCTCATACAGTTCCTGATCCACGCCGGAAAGTGCTGCTACATAAATAATACTTCCAAAGCCAAGTCCCTGCCATAAATCCGAAACAATGTACAAAGGACGCCAGCACGCCGGATCGGATAACAGATTTACCTGTTTTCCACTAAAAAAGGTAACGATCTGCGACAGGACACCTGTACTTTTGGTAAAGTCTACAATGATACCTGCCAGAACGACCATGGAAATAAAATACGGCATATAGGTAATCATCTGTACACCTTTTTTGAAAATGGAATCCTTCAGTTCATTCAGAAGCAGCGCAAAAATGATCGTGAGCGGAAACTCAATGATCAGCTGCAACATACTCAGCACAACCGTATTCCGAATGACACGCCACGCAAATACCGATTGAAAAAAGTCTTTAAAATTTTCCAGACCTACCCATTGGCTTCTGAGAATTCCAAGTTTTGGCTTGTAATTTTCAAATGCCATCAGGATGCCTCCCATTGGAAGATATGCAAATACGATAAAAAATGCAATCAACGGAACCGCCATAAGATACAGCAGTTTGTTTTTCTTCCAGTCTTTTACGATTTCCTTCCTTGTAAATTTTTTTGTTTTCATATGTGCTCCTTTCTTCCCGCCGGACTTATCATTAATCTGATTGTATCGTCTTCCCTGCCGGTTCGAAAGAACCACTTTTTGTGGCTTCCCTCCTTTTTCTGCTGCTTTTTTATGGCCTTTTCTTGTGGTGGTACTCATTTTCTGCTATTTCTGCACCATAGTTTCCCGATATTGGCCCCGGAGTCACTCCTTCATACCGTTTAAACGTACGAATCAATGCTCTGGATTCCACATATCCTACCTTTTCCGCAATTTCCTGCACGCTCATTCCCTGCATCAAAAGTTCTTTTGCCTTCGCAATCCGCACGATATGAATGTTGTCTCTCACACCAATTGACGTTACTTTTTTATAGTTTCTGCTCAGATGTGATGTTGACAGATGGAACTTTTCCGCCAGATACTGCACATCCATCTGCGGGTCTGCATAGTTTTTCTCAATGTAACTCTGCACTTCCCATACCCATGGAAAGCCTTCTTTCTCCGTTCCCTTCTGATAGGAAATAATTTTTTCAAACAGAAGATCAATTTTTTCCCTGATCTCCTGCAGTGATCTTACATTAGAAAGTGATTCCAGAATCTCACCGATCTGTCTTGCTTCTTCCGTGCTGTTTTTCTCGAGCTGATCCACATGTGGAATTCCTTCCAACAGATTGCTTACCAAACCATAAATTTTGTATCGCTCCAACTGAAAGTTTTTGATTTCTCCCTGTTCCACCATATTTAACTGTTCTGTCAGCAGTTCATACGCATTCGTGTAGTCTTTGATGGACAGCAGATTTAAAAAGCGTTTCTGAATATCCAGCGAAATAGAATCTTCTTCCAGCGCTTTCCTGGATTTGCTGTCACGATAGTCTAAAATATTCGGAATATCCTTTTCCCAGAAAGTCTTATAGTTTGCCATTTCCTCCGCATTTAAAAACAGCTCTGGAATATCGCTTAGCTCACTGCCCTGGCCTCCGCGGAACACACACAGTTCTGCATGAATAACATCCTTGTGGAAATCAACGATCTGGTTCAGCAGCTGATTGAGTACATCAGCCTCTTCCACCGGCTGACAGATACACAAGATCATTCTGTCATGACGAAATGCAGCCCCTCCGTTCTTACAAAGCAACTCCTCAATAACATTTTGACTTACAAACAACAGCAGATCATAATCTACCGTACCATTCACACAAAATGTAGATTCTTCGATCTCCCTGTATTGGAACATCATAAATTCGAACGGAGCATTTTTTAATGAAATCTCATATTTACTCAGTTTTTCCTGTACTTTTTTCTCATTGATATTACCTCTGCACATGGAAAACAGAAACTCATCTTTTTGCTGCTGCATACTTCCTCTTAACTGTTTCTGTATGTCATGCAGCCTATACTCATAGACAAGCATTGTTTTTTCCAAGGATTTCATCATTTCAGGATAACTGTCTGCTCCATCCATCCGAAACGTATCCAGAATCTCCTGGATTGGTTCTGAAAATGCTTTACTGTAATGCCATGCCAGAAAAACGCCTGCCAACAGGCTCATCAGAACAGCACCCGCAATAATGATAAAATATGTTCTGTTCTGCTGATAAAAAATCGACATTGGAATAGAAAAATAATAGTTCCATACTCCGCTTTGGGAAGATATTCCCATTGTAATATATCGTTTTCCCTGTATTTCCTGCATCACAGGTTCGGAATTGCACACAATCTCTTCATAACTGTTCTGCTGCAGCACATCCTGTCCCTCCGGAACGGTACCAATCATCAGGGAGCGATCTCCGTTTGCCATGCAGCAAATACTCTGCTCAATATAGTCACTCAGGTTTAATATTTTTTCAAACTCTCTGACAGAAACAAACGTAATAACTACACCAGCCCGATGATAGCTTTTATCCAAAATTGGGTTTAAATGGATCAGTACCGCACTTTTTGTGCCCGATTTTAAAATCTGATATGCTCCCTTATTTCTTTCCAGGGAAACCAGATTCTGAAATTCTTCTTCAGAAATTCCTTTCTTTTTCAAAAATGCATCCAAATTTTCGTCCTGGTACCGATAGTTTCCAGTAAACACAGCGTTGCTGTTTTTAAAATACAATACCGTTTCTGCTTCACTTTGCTGCATCGTATTTTCATTGCGCAGAACCTGATTCAATTCTGTATACTTCAGCTGATACTCCGGCTGCTCATCTTCCAGTTCCGCTATTTCCTGAACAATCGGATGATCCGCCAGAAGCTGGCTGATCTTTGAAATATTTTCCAGCCGAATGTCCATCTCATGCTGTACCTGATTTAATAATGCAACCTGCGCATTTTTCGTATTGCTCTTAAAACTCTGATAGGAATAAAAAGAACAGCCAATCAGTACAATCAACAGGATCATCACCAACACCAGATACGTTTTCATCACGGATAAAAATATTTTTTTCTCTTTCATCTTTTGCATCCCCCATGCATTTTCTTCCTTAAATTATAGCACGCACCCCCGGAAAAGTCTCAAAATTGCCCAAGGATCACGCAAAACGGCAATCAAAACACATTCTGGCAATTCTGATTCTGACGGCAAACTGCACCTGACGCAAAAACTGGTTCTTTTCTTTTTTCCCACCTTTCTCTTATAATACAGGTAACGTGCACGAACATTAGAACGAAAATCAAAAGAAAAGGAGATTTCAAGTATGAAAAAAAGAATACGACAGGCTATACGCATGGGCGCCTTATTACAGAGCGTTGTTCTTCTGGCAGGATGCGGTGCTAACGGCAGCACTTCTTCCGGCAGTTCCACCTCTGCTTCTTCTAATACTTCTTCTGCAGCTTCTTCTGTAAGTTCTGACACTTCTGCTGCAGATACTGAAGTTTCTCTTCCATTAGTGGATGAGAAAACAACATTAACTCTCTGGACTCCTATGGATGCCAATGCTGCAAGTATTGTAGATTCTCTCGGTGATACAGAATTTTTTCAAAAGCTGGAAGAAAAAACGAATGTACATATTGAATTTCAGCATCCCGCCATTGGAGACGAAGCATCTGCTTACAATCTTATGATCGCAGGCGGCGAACTGCCGGATATGATCAAAAACAGTGGCCCTTCCTATGTTTATCCTGACGGTCTTGATGCCGCTGTAGACGATGGCTATTATATGGACCTGACAGATCTCATCCAGAAGTATGCTCCTCATTATATGGCTGCTCTCGAAAAGGCCGGAGAAGAAGATGAAAATCTGAAGCGCAGTGCTTATACCAATGACGGACGTATGGTCGGTATCTATCAGATCATGTCAGAACAGCAGGGACCATATGCCGGCATGTATGTCCGCAAAGACTGGCTCGATGACCTCGGTATGGATACTCCGGTCACCTACGATGACTGGGAAACCATGCTTACTGCTTTTAAAGACCAGGAAGGTGCAACTGCTCCGCTGACGCTTTCTTATACTGGATATGATGTATTTGCCAATGCCTTAAATGCCGGTTATGGAGTTTCCAATACTTTCTATCAGGAAAACGGCGTTGTTAAATACGGACCGATTGAAAGCGGCTGGAAAGATTATGTTGAAATGATGCATCGCTGGTACAGTGAGGGATTAATTGATCCTGACTTTATGTCTACAAACGCAGTCCTTCCGGACAATGCAATGGTTACCACAGGAAAAACCGGTGCATTTTGCTCTATTTACACATTAATCGCAGCATACGAAGGTGCAAACTCAGATCCAAATGCCGAGTACGTTCCTGTTCCTGCCCCGAAAGTAAATGCTGAAGATACTGTAAAATTAAATATGTATTATCTGCTCGGTCCGTGCATCACAGTTTCCGCAGATTCTCCAAATGCCGAGCTCTGTGTAAAATGGCTGGATTATCTCTTCAGCGAGGAAGGTGCTCTTTTAGCCAACTATGGTACCGAGGGCGATACTTTTGAATATCAGGAAGACGGAACTCCAGTTTTCACCTCCAAAGTAACTGCCAACGAAGATTATACTTTTGCACAGGCAATGGCTTATTTCACTATGCCACCTTCCCGTGTCTGCCTGCAGGACTGGAAACGTGAGCTTGCCGCCGTTCCGGAAAAAGATCTTGTTTCCTATGATATCTGGGCAGAAGCTGGCACCGAAAACTGTCTGCCTGATGTCAGTGCTATGGGTATTTCTTCAGACGAAAACAAAGAATACAGCAAAATCATGACTGATGTTACGACAATTGTAAACGAAAAAACATCTCAGTTTATCACAGGTGTTATTTCTATGGATGAATATGATGATTTTATCGCTCAGCTGAAGCAGATGAATGTTGATCGTGCAGTAGAAATTGTGCAAACCGTTTATGACCGTTTCCAGGCAAGATAATCGAATCATACATCACTCTTTTGTAGTCTCTCTCTGAATTAACAAAAAACACCGGCCTTCTCCGGAAACAGATTTTTATCTGTCTCCGGGAAGCCGGTGTTTTTATATGTTCTATTTTTTAAGAATACTGCGACTCATCCACATCAAACGGTTCGTCGCAAGGTCCTTCAAGGAGGCGGTAGCTTCCCTTGACGGAGAAGTAGTACCACTTTCCGTCGATCAGCTTCCATCCCTTGACAGCATAGCCGTTTGCGTCAATGTAGTATCTCTGCTCGGTGTCGTTTGCATAGCGGTGCGGGTTCAGGGAAACCCATTCGCTTTTGGCCCAGCGGTCTTCGTCTTCGATGTAGAACTTCCAGCCCTCATCGGTTTTGGTCCAGATGGAGGTTACCTGCTCTTCCATTTTTTCGAAAAATTTGGATTTCTGGGAGAGATCATCATTGAGCTGGTCGAAGGTCAGCTTCTCTGCAAGCGTCTGTTCACCTGAAAACAGGTTCGTTCCAAGACCGAGGCGGTCACCCTCAATGGTAGCTCCGAGACTTGCGATGGTGGTCGGGAACATGTCCATGGTGGTGAAACTTCTGTTTTTCTCCTGCTGCGGCTGGATCGGGGAGTTGATGATCACGTTGTATACGGTTCTGGTGTAGTCCGGATCAATGTTCTCACAGAAATCGGAATCCATCGTCAGATGGTCGCCAGAAATTACGATCGTTGTGTTCTCGTAGAAATCCTGCTGCTGAATCCAGGAAACGAACTCGGTGACCTGCTTGCTGGAGCAGTGCAGAACCATTCCGTACTGGTTGTCGCCGTCGTTTTCTTCATCGCAGAGCTCACACGGATAGCCATCCTCAAAATGGGTGTCTGCGGTCAGCATGGTGAAGTTGAACGGCTCTCCCTCTGCTGCGATTTCGGTCAGGCGGTCTTTGGCAAAGGAAAAGAGTTTTTCATCCTCATAGCCCCACCATTCGTAATATCCTTCCGGGATCAGGCCTTTTTCCATAGCCCAGTTGTAATCGTCTACTTCGTAGTCGCCGTGCTCTTTAAAGTACTCTTCCCGGCCGCCGAACTGTCCGATTGAACCGATGAAGAAATACTGCTTGTAGCCTTCATCCGCCAGGACATCACCCAGGGTATTGATTTCCGGGAAGAAGCTGGCCTGATATGCCATCTCATTTCGCTGGATTCCGATGCTGAGAGGCAGACCGGAGGTCTGTGCGAAAATTCCGGCAATGGTCCAGGTTGCGTTTACGGTAGGCTGGCCGCCGCCGAGCAGCTCCGAATTGGAAAAACTGATGTTGTCTGCGGCAAGCTGGGTCAGCTCCGGGATATAGTTTTTATCGAATGCTCCGCCGGAAGCTTTGTCTGCGTAGGTGCTCTCCATGGATTCCAGATAGAGATAGATCAGATTTCGTTTCTGTTCCGGGAACGTGATATTCACGCGGTCCGGATCTACGTAGTTGTCTTCTACCACGGTATTGTACGTGCTCTGATTTTTCAGATAATCTTTTACGTCCAGTGCTGCCCACACGTCATTGATGGAATAGACGATGCTGGCGGCTCCTGCCGCGATACAGATCATCCCGAACGCCACATGGGCTTTGCGTTTTTCCCGAAGAAAAATGCTGACCAGAATCAGAAGGATGAGTGCTGCCGCTGCGATCAGCGCACTTGAGCAGATATAACTCATCAGAAGATCATGGCTGGTTCCGGCAATCGGGGCCTTTAACTGGTAAACAAGCTCTTCCATGCTCAGATTCGGCCATGTTTTCCGCATCCAGCGCTCGGACGTAAACAGCAGCACGCCAAGCGTTCCGATCAACACTGCAAACACAGCCAGCAGAATGCGCCCTGCTTTTTTCGTTTTTTTCTGTTTCTTGTGTTTCATCTTCCTACCTCCAAAAAGCATTACAGCTTACAAAATCTTAACTTTTCTTTACAATCGCCTTACGTATTATAGCAAAGACCGTTTTAAAAAGATAGAAAATTTTTATAAAATTTTTGCACAAAAAGTGCAGCCAAAAACATATTTTTTGCATGACACATAAAAACCCGCCCGGCACCGCAAATCTCTTCGCGGCCCAAGCGGGTTTTTCATCTCTATTCCGGGAAAGCCTTATCAGCTTGCCTTGTTCTTTCTCTGTTTGATGACCTTCAGTCGTGTGAACTCCTCGCGCTCCTTCTCCTCCAGTGCGTCCGCGATATCCTTGGACAGCTGGGTGTAATGCGGAATCGTGATGTTCTTCAGCGCGTTGGCACGCTTCTGTGTTTTCTTGATTGCCGCCGCAAGACGGTAGGCTGAGTTCTCAATCATGGAAAGGTTTAAGGTCAGGTCTTTTACTTTTTCAAAAGCCTGCCTTGCCTGATCCAGCGACTCCTTTGTGCTGTAGTAAGCATACGTCGGCGCCTGGCCAGACGGGTCGGCTTCTACCAGCGGGATCTCCACGCCCATGATACTTCTCGTCTTGATGCGGATGGATTCCTCAACCGGGACAGTATAGGACACGGTCTGTACGTTGGTGATACCGATTTCCATGTTTGCAATCTGCAGCGCCGCATATGCTTCGCGGAATGTCACATCAATCTGACGCTGAATATCTTTTGCCTCATCGATCAGGCCCATGAGCTCGCGGATCAGAATATTCCGCTTCTTGTCCATCAGCTCGTAACCCATGTGGGCAAGTTTCAGAGAGTTCTTTGCAAGAATCAGGTTTCCCTTGGTAGGAAAGGTATTCGGGTCCATTCCGATCTCACTCCTCTCGCTTACTCATTCATGGCATCGGCTTCTGCCTTTGCTTTTGCTACTGCATCAATGGTGGTCGGATGATAATACTGATCCAGAACCTTGGTGTTGACACGGTCGAGCTCTTCTCTCGGAAGCAGTCCGAGAAGCTCCCATGCCTTATTCAACGTATCTTCCATGGAACGGTTCTCATCCATTCCCTGGCCGATAAATTCATGCTCAAATTCATTACCGAATACCAGGTACTGTTTATCGATCGGAGAAAGCTCATCCTCACCGATAACGGATGCCAGGGAACGCGCATCTCCTACCTTTGCATAGCAGGAGAACAGCTGGTTCGCTACGTCCTGATGATCGGCTCTTGTGTAGCCCTCACCGATACCGTCCTTCATCAGACGGGACAGGCTCGGCAGCACGCTGATTGGCGGGTAAATAGACTGGCCGTGAAGCTGGCGGTCCAGTACGATCTGACCCTCGGTGATGTAACCGGTCAGGTCAGGGATCGGGTGCGTGATATCATCGTTTGGCATGGTCAGGATCGGAATCTGTGTTACGGATCCCTCTACGCCCTGTACGATTCCGGCGCGCTCATACAGCGTAGCCAGCTCACTGTACAGGTATCCAGGATAACCTTTACGGGAAGGAATCTCTCCACGGGAGGAGGAAACCTCACGCATAGCCTCGCAGAAGGATGTGATATCGGTCAGGATAACCAGGATATGCATGCCTTTCTCGAACGCAAGGTACTCAGCAGCTGTCAGTGCTACCTTCGGGGTGATCAGACGCTCTACAACCGGGTCGTTTGCCAGATTCAGGAACATAACAACATGGTCAGATACACCGCTTTCCTCAAATGTTCGGCGGAAGAACTCTGCTACGTCGTATTTAACACCCATAGCGGCAAATACAATTGCGAACTTTTCATCGGAATCTCCAAGGGATGCCTGCTGTACAATCTGTGCTGCCAGCTGGTCGTGCGGAAGTCCGTTTCCGGAGAAGATCGGCAGCTTCTGGCCACGAATCAGGGTGGTCAGACCATCAATTGCAGAGATACCGGTATGGATATAGTTTCTTGGGTATTTACGGGTAACCGGGTTCAGCGGCAGGCCGTTGACGTTTCTTTTTACTTCAGCATCAATCGGTCCCATGCGTCGATCGGTTTTCCGATACCGTCGAAGGTACGTCCCAGAATTTCCTCGGAAAGTCCGATCTCCATAGGATGTCCGGTCAGACGGGTATGGGTATTGGTAAGAGACATGCTCGAAGTTCCCTCAAATACCTGAATAACGGCTTTATCTTCGTATACAGCAACGATACGTCCCAGTTTTTTCTCATTGCCGTCTACGGTAAATTCTACGATTTCCTCGTAGGAAGCATTTTTTACACCTTCCAGAACAACCAGAGGCCATTGACCTCACTAAGCCTAAATATTCAATTGCCATGATGAATTCCCTCCTTAACCATTCTTCTCGAGTACCTTATCGTAGAAGGTGTCGATATCTTTTTTGTATGTGTCAAACAGATCCAGACGGTCATTCGGTACATCGTATTTAATAGAAACGACGCGGTCGAAGATCTTGTCCTCTTTCAGTACGGACATTGGCATGCCCATCGTCACAAGCGCTTTGGATTTCTTGTACAGATAAAGAATAACTTCCATCATCTTGTACTGTTTTTCCAGAGATACGCAGGTGTCATCCGGATGGAATGCGTTCTGCTGCAGGAAGCCCAGTCGAATAACTCTGGCGATTTCCAGGGTCAGCTTCTGGTCATCCGGAAGAACATCGCTACCGATCAGTTTTACAATTTCCATCAGAGAGCTCTCAGAGTTCAGGATTCCCATTAACTGGTTCCGCATATCTACAAAGTTTTTGTTTACGTGATCTTTGTACCACGGCGACAGATCCTGCAGGTATTCACTGTAGCTGGTCAGCCAGTGGATCGCCGGGAAATGACGGGCGTAAGCCAGAGATTTGTCCAGTCCCCAGAAGCAGCGGACGAAACGTTTGGTGTTCATGGTAACAGGCTCGGAGAAGTCACCACCCTGCGGAGATACGGCTCCGATGATGGATACGCTTCCCTCTGCGCCGCAAAGGGTCTGCATCATGCCGGCACGCTCATAGAAAGCGGACAGAGGGATGCCAGATATGCCGGGAAACCTTCCTCGGCAGGCATTTCCTCCAGACGGCCGGACAGCTCACGGAGTGCCTCTGCCAACGGGATGTGGAGTCTGCCATGATTGCTACATCATAGCCCATATCGCGGTAATACTCAGCCAGTGTCAGTCCGGAATACAGAGATGCCTCACGGGCTGCAACAGGCATGTTGGATGTGTTGGCGATCAGGGTGGTACGGTCCATCAGCGGGTTGCCGCTCTTCGGGTCGATCAGTTCCTGGAACTCCTCCAGAACCTGTGTCATCTCGTTTCCACGCTCTCCACATCCGATATAGATGATGATATCGGCATCAGACCATTTTGCGATCTGGTGCTGGGTCATGGTTTTTCCGGTACCGAATCCGCCAGGGATGGCTGCTGTGCCGCCTTTTGCGATCGGGAACATCGTATCCAGGATACGCTGTCCTGTGATCAGCGGAACGGATGCCGGATATCTTTTCAGGGTTGGACGCGGTACACGGATCGGCCATTTCTGTGCCAGTGTGATCTCTTTTTCGGTGCCGTCTTCCAGTTTCAGTTTTACAATCGGGTCAAGGATGGTGTACTTTCCGTCTTTGGCAGCCCAGATAACCGTGCCGTTGACATCCGGCGGAACCATCGATTTGTGTACGATGGAACGGGTCTCCTGTGTCTCTGCAATGATTGCGCCGCCCATCAGCTCTTCGCCTTCTGAAACAGTTACATGGACATCCCATTTTTTCTCTGTATCCAGAGAATCTACGGTAAGACCGCGGCTGATATATTTACCGGACTGCTTTGCAATCTCGGACAGCGGACGCTCAATACCGTCAAAAATGTTGTTCAGGATTCCAGGTCCCAGTGTAACAGAGAGGGCATCTCCGGATGCGGTAACTGTTTCGCCTGGTTTCAGTCCTGTGGTTTCCTCGAAAACCTGTACTGTAGTGGTATCCTTTGTCAGGGCAATAACCTCGCCGACCAGACGTTCTTTACCAACGTAAACCATCTCGGACATTTTAAATCCGGTGTTTCCTTTCAGATATACGACCGGACCGTTGATTCCATAGATAACTCCGGTTTTATTCATGCTCTACACCTCCGTGAAAGATGAAATTCTCCCGCTCTTCGTTCAGAAGGGTCTCGAAGGAATTATCGATCAGAATATTTTTCTCCGGAATGACCGCGCGCACGCCGCCAAGGAACGGCATGGCCGAAATGGTAAGGGTTACGGAGAGTTTCTGCTCCAGGGAAGCCTTATGAGCTTCGTCTGACGGATCCAGATATAAGGTCAGTTTGTCATTTCCGGCAAACGTAACGGCTTCGCGGATTTTGCGCTCCAGATACTCCTCATAGGATGGATCCTTTTTATAAGCGGTAAGTTTTTCACGAACTTCTTTAAACAGTTTTTCTTTTAATTCCAGATTTTTACGGGACAGCTTCCGTCTGATATGAAGCTGATCCGCAGACAGTGTCTTATTGACATCACGTTTTGCTTTCTCGGTCTCGGCAGCAACTTCTTCTTCTGCCTGACGTCTTGCGGTTGCTTTATGCTCCTCGAAGATCTTATCCAGAGCTTTCTGGTGATCGCCGATCACACGTTCTGCTTCACGGTTTGCACTGTCCAGGGAATGATTATAAAAATTCTGAAGTTTTTCCTCAGTAGTCAATGTGTGTCACCTCCAGGGCATTCTTACAGTTTTAATCCAATAGATTCATTTACAAAGGAAGTGATAAAGTCCGGCGCTCTTCCGGTACCGTGACGGTCCGGAATTTCAATGAGCAGCGGAAGCTTATGGTTGAGGCGGACATCCTCCAGAATGTCCGGGAATTCCTTCCCGAACTTTTCTGTAAGGAGAATAATTCCGATCTCTTTGTCTGCCAGTGTTTTCTGCAGTGTATCATAAAGCTCCTCGCGCTCATGAACGACAACGCCTTCCACTCCGGCCAGGCGCATGCCCGTCTGAGTGTCTACGTTATCACTGATCAAGAACATTTTCATTTATGATTCCTCCAACTTAAGGTGAAGATCAATACCTTCCGGTTTTGGAATCAAAGTTTACCAAGAATCATGAAGGAGATGATCAGACCATACAGAGCGATACCTTCGGCCATAGCTACGAAGATCATGGATTTACCAAAGATGCTGCCGTCTTCGCTGATTGCTCCAAGAGCTGCGCTTGCGGAAGATGCAACGGCGATACCGGAACCAATACCGGAAAGACCTGTAACAAGAGCTGCACCGATGTAACCAAGACCGGTTGCAAGACCAGCGCCTGCTTCTGTTGCAGCAGATGCAGTTGTTGCGCCTGCGAAGGAAACAACGGTTGCGATCAGCAGAAGGCCGAAGAAGCCGCTTACATTGGCTGCCAGAGATTTTTTGTAACGATTTTTGTTGTGCTCACCTTTGAAGTAATAAGTCATAGGAACAACGATGGTTAATACCATTGCGATTGCAGTAAGTACCTGTACAAATGCTGAGTTCATAATAGTTTTCCTCCTGAAGTTAATTCATTAAATTTACTCTTTGCTGCGATCCGGAGCCATTTTCACTTTTTCCCGATACAGCTTCCCGCCATATTCGCTTCCATTTTGCATGGCTCTGAATCCTCTTTTATTTCTCGCCTTTTTTCAAAAACGGAACAAACGGTTTTCCGTCTCCTTCATAGAACCGGCTGAACATCTCGTAATACTCCAGACGCAGTACCTGGATCGCTACCAGCAGTGCCTCAAGGCAGGCAACGAAGACATTTCCGAGAACAATAACCGGCCAGCTAATGCTGCCGCCGCCTGTTGCTCCGCCGAGCATCAGGACAACCTCCATCATAGCCGCATGGCTGACTGCATATGCGCCGACACGGACAAAGGAAATTGTGTTGGAGAAGTAGCTCAAAAGCACATCGAAGAGTTCGAAGAATGCCTGTACAAAGAACATTCCCTTTCCGGTCTCCGGAAATGCATTACCCTTCTTCTCTACCATACGCTCCAGTGGCTCTTTTAAGAAGATCGCAAGAAGCGGAATACCGAACATGACTACCATCACGCCGACAGCCGGAGCTTTATGGCCGCTGAACAGGAGAACGAGTGTAACGGCAAGGGCTCCGTAGAAAATGAAGCCTGCCAGGGAGTTCTGGCTGAACAGAAGCTCGCCGAGCTTATGGTTTCTTGCTGCATTGATCATATGCAGAACCATTCCTGTCAGAATCATGAACATACCAAATGCAACCGCTGCGACAAATACGGTGTTCATCGAACCGATGAACGGAAGCGTTGTCATCGCTTCCTTCGGATGCAGCCAGAGGGCCGGTATGACATTCTCAAATCCGAAGAAGCTGCCGAACAAGAATCCGAAGATCACAGAGAATACCGCGCAGGTACTCATGATCGCTGCCAGATCCATCTTCTTGTAGTGGTACAGCAGTGCGCCGCCAATCAGCAGACACAGCCCCTGTCCTACATCGGCAAACATGATTCCGAAAATAAATGCATAGGTAAGTCCTACGATAATCGTAGGGTCAATTTCATTGTAATTTGGCAGTCCGTACATCTTCACGTACATCTCAAACGGACGGAAGATTTTCGGGTTTTTCAGCTTTGTCGGCGGCTGACGCAGAACGTTGTTTGCATCATCCTCGATGAAGCAGAAAAGATTTGTGTCGTTTTCGATGTCCTTCTGGAAGGAAGCGGCATCTTTTTCCGACATCCAGCCGCACAGAATATAGAAGGTTTCCTTCTTGGATTTCGTGCAGGCTGCCAGGCGACGGACATCAAAGTTGCCGGAGAGCTGCTCTAACTGCTCTTTTGCTGCAACCAGATCCTCTGCGGAATCCGAAAGGCATTTTGCCAGTTTCCGTGAGCACTCGCTGAGTGCATCGTCTGTCTTTTTGATTTCTGCCTGAAGTGCTGCGTAAGCATCCTCCGGCGTTCCGCTGTACTCGTCCGGAACGTAGATTCTTTCGAAGTGCAGGGATGAGAATACGGCGTCCACTTTCGTGACCTGATCTCTTGGGCAGAAGTAAATGCCCCATACATACTGCTCATCGGAATGGCAGCGGTAGAATACCGTATCGCTGTTCTCATAGCAGTAGCTCTCAAATTTGTTGTAATACTCTTTTGTGATCTTTCCGAATCTGAATTTAATAAAGTGGAAATCCAGAATGGAGGAAAGATTGCAGTGCAGATCCTGGAACGGCTCGATTTTCTGTGCTTTTTCCATCAAGTCTTTCTTTTTTGCTTCCAGTTCTGTACGCTCCTGGTTCAACTGGCCAAGGGTGTGATCCAAACCATGGACACAGTTGATGGCATCTTCCAGGGAAAGTCTTTTCGTGGTGGTACGCTTCTCTTCCGGCAGAAGTGCTGTAAAATCTTCCGCCTGTTTTAAGGTCTCTTTGTATGGGTTGATCTGGATATACGGTGTGATATTCTGCATCGTAGACAGCTCCGTCAGAGCGTTTTCCAGATGTATCTCATATTTTGAGAGATAAGTGTTGACCACACGGTCAATGTGCGTCTAGCCCGGTGATGCTCAAAATTTCATCTTGACAATCAATGAGTACACCTCCCCCGTGTATTAAGTTTTTGCGATATGCTGCATTGCCTCGTCAGCGCTGATACGGTAACGTACGCACTCGAGTGCAATAATAAGCCGGTTTACCTCGTGCTCTTTGTGATAGAGGTATGAGTATATTGTGGCAACGGAATAAGGATCCTGTCTGGATTCACTGGAAAGTATGTGCTTCATAATGGCTGCATACATGGATTCCAGCGTATCGACCTTGAAGGAATCATACCGTTTCGCATAATAGGTTTGTTCCAGCAGCTGGGAAAATGCACTCATATTCTCGGCTTCTACCAGTGCCTTTACCACATCCTTTTTCAGCCGGTGATGAACCGGAATCAGCAGGGCGTAGATTTGTGCGCTGGTCATGTGATAATAGCGTTTGGAACGGTAGATCCACTGAAGGTTCAGCATGTCAAACTTGCTTCCCCATGCAGCGGTCAGCTCTTCCAGATCCCGCTTTGTCACTACTTTTGATCTGTCTTTCCACATCTGTGCAAAGTAATACAGATCCAGGGTCATCTCATAGTCGAACAGGGTCGGACGCTCGATATCCGCGAGCTGCGACAACGGGGCATAATATTCTGTCCCTTTCAGGTTCGCAATCAGTTCTTCGATCGTCCTGGAGGACGCCAGAAGATTGATGTCCAGCTGGGAATGCTTGTTAAAGAACTCGTCGAATATGGACAGGTTCAATACCACATCACGGTGATCAAATACCGTGTTCAGGCATTCTTTGATAACGGACACTTCGTATCGTTTAAAGTAGAGCGCAAGGAACTTTCTCTGCTCCACATTTGCAAAACGGTACAGCTTGGAAAAATCCCGGTATACCGTCAGGCGCAGCATTTTCTCGATCTGACCTCGGTGAAGGTCAGCTTCGTTGTAGCCTCAAACAGATCCTCATAGCCTTTATGCTGCTTGAGGTAAGAAACTGCCTGCGGTACACTCTCCAGTTCCACGATTTCCCGAAAATTCTGGTCGTTTAAAAGATGGCTCTGCATGGCTCTTATCTTTGTGGTAAGGCCGCTGTAGGATAATAGACCGCTCATCGTTTCACTTCCTTATAATGTTTTCGTAAATCTGCGTGGACAGTGTTCCGTGATTCTGTTCGTAATAAGCGTCCAGTGAAGATAGAAGTTCGGCGGCAGAGTCCCGCTGCTTTTTCTGATCCGCATCTGTAGTAGAATGAAGTTTTGTTGTGATCTCTTCAATCCGCTTTGCCGTTTCCGCTTCCAGATCTGCATCGAATTTTGCAATCCGCTCTTCCTGCTGCTCGTCCTGGAGCTTCTTCTGATTCTCGGCAGCCTGCATAATCTTAGTAGCAGCCGTTTCGATCTCTGCAAGTTTGTTAATTACAGATTCCATAGCATCGCTTTCCCTCCTTATTTATTTAAAAGACAACAAAGACGAGGAAAACTCCCCGCATCTTTGCTGTTAGTATTCTACACCTTTTTTTCCAAAGTTGACATATTGAAATCGTAAAAAAAAGTGGGATTTCGATCGACTTTTTGATTAAAAATAGACAATGGGTCATATTTTTTCTTCCAATCTCAATAGCCAAAAGATGGTCCCTCATATGATTTCGATATGGATCCAATCCGATTGTCATATTGCTGATAAGAAATGCTATGTGTAGGTTGATATTGTATATAGTATTTTGAAAACTTCGAAAATTTGAAAACGGGATTTTTCTGTTTTGCTTTTTCGGGAGCTATGATATACTGGATATGATTGGCTTTTATTCTAATATTTATCACTTAAGAAAGGAATTTTACGCATATGCGCCTTAGAAATATCAGAGGATCAAAAGATGTGATTGCTTCCTGTCCGTTCGTTGTGCAGGAGCCGGAGAGCTGCCGGGGACGGTGGGCTGAAATTTTTGGAAATGAAAATCCGATTCATATTGAGGTCGGTATGGGAAAGGGCCGCTTTTTGATGGATATGGCGGTTCTGCATCCGGAAATCAACTACGTCGGCATTGAAATGTACGACAGCGTGCTGCTCCGCGCAGTACAGAAACGGGAAAAACTGGAGACGGAAATCAAAAACCTGTTTTTCATCCGCATGGATGCACGCCAGCTTCCGGAAGTGTTTGCTGAGGGCGAGGTAGACCGCATTTACCTCAACTTCTCCGATCCGTGGCCGAAGGACCGCCATGCGAAGCGGAGACTGACGTCACATGAGTTTCTTGCACGGTACGAGAAGATTTTAAAGAAGGACGGAACACTGGAATTCAAAACCGATAATAAAGATCTGTTTGACTTCTCTCTTGAAGAGATGAAAAATGCAGAGGGATGGGAACTCACTGCATTCACATACGATCTGCACCACGATGTGGTTCTCTCAGAAGGAAATGTAATGACGGAATATGAGGAGAAGTTTTCCTCAATCGGAAACCCGATCTGTAAGATGGAGGCACGGTTTCTGTAAAAAACATTTCTGCATGTAAGGGGGATTTGAAAACGAAAAGAAAAGTTCTGGCGGCACCAGTGCGACAGTGGCCATGGTAACGAAAGATGCGGACGGCACCTGGAACGAGGATCTTTGTACAAGCAGCTATGTCGGATACGGCGGTGTAAGCGAAACTACCGAATGGAACCGCAAAACACCGCGCGGACAGTTCAGCTTTACGTATGCCTTCGGCATTCTCCCGAATCCCGGAACGGAACTTTCCTATACCCAGGTGGATGATACGTATTACTGGGTCGATGATGTAAATTCCAGATACTACAATCAGTTCGTCACGACGAAGACAACGCCGAAACCTGGAATTTCCCGGCGGATGCATTTCTGTTCCGGAAGACCAGATGATTACGATTCTGAAAAATGTTCAGCCGGGCTGCCAGATTATTATTGATTCGGCGAGCGAGCTGAAGAACTATTGACATTTTTTACTTGGAATGCAAAACCGACAGTGAAAAGATCTATTTTTTTAAGATCTCTCCGCTGTCGTTTTTTTGTGCGTAAAACAAGAAAAACACCGTCCCCGCAGCTCTCAGGTCTGCAAAAACAGTGCTTTCGATGCGCCTTCAGGGACTCGAACCCTGGACAAATAGATTAAGAGTCTACTGCTCTACCAACTGAGCTAAAGGCGCTTACTTTTGTTTTTCTGTGTTTCATTGGATGATCCACTCGCTGAACACAAATAAGATTATAAAGGATTCTGCCGAAAAAAGCAACCTTTTTTTCACTGTTTCTTTACTTTTGTTAAAAACAGCGAAAACAGGTCTTATAATTCTATTAAATTTCACAATTTTTTCGTATATTTCCGTTTGTTTCGACGACGGCTCCAATGGCAGCCGAACCTACTTCCGTTTCTTGTCTTTCTTTTTCAAAAGCTTCTCCAGCTCCTGCATGGATTTCTGGATTTTATAAAGACAGCCGCTGCCGGCATATTTATTCTGATAGCAGAAATCCTGGAGTTTCTGCTGAAAGAAACCTGATTTTCTGATCAAACTTCTTCTCCGCTTTCCGGCGTACCGGACACGGGCACCGGAAAAGTTCTTTTTCTTCTATATTATACAGGGAATGTCAACATTGACCAGAAAATAGCTTGTTTTAGCCATTGTTTTCCCATTTTCTTTCCGCTATAATACAGCAAAAACTACTATTTATACTTTGGGGGAATTTTTATGAAAACACGAATGAATTTCAAGGATGAGTTTTACCAGAAATTAAAGCTCCTCGTCCTCCCGATTGCGATTCAGAACTTTATGCTGGCTCTCGTCAGCGCGACGGACGCAATCATGCTGGGATGGATTGACCAGACCTCGCTGTCGGCGGTTTCGCTGGCCGGGCAGGTGCAGTTTGTTTTGAGCCTTTTTATCTCAGGCATCGCGGCGGGCGCCGGTATTATGGCAGCGCAGTACTGGGGGAAACGGGATGCTGCTTCGATCGAAAAAGTGATTCCGATCGCACTTCGCACCAACCTGCTGTTCTCCGGCCTGTTTACCATCCTTGCCGGTTTCTGTCCCGAAATACTGATGCGCATCTTTACAAATGATGTGGCCCTGGTTGCAAGCGGAAGCCAGTATTTACGCGCTGTTGCACTCTCCTACGTACTCTGCGGTATTTCGCAGGTCTATCTGATCCTGCTGAAAAACACCGGTCATGCAGCAGTCAGTTCCCGTATCAGTTCCACTGCGGTTGTACTGAACATCATTTTAAATGCCATTCTCATCTACGGTCTTTGCGGTGCTCCGGCACTTGGGATCCGTGGCGCAGCTTATGCAACGGTAGCCGCCCGCGTTGTGGAACTGATCTGCTTATCTTGAGACAAAGAAACCGGAACGCGTGCGGATTCTCTGGAACCGCCTCTTCTCTTCCGCAGGGAAAATACTCTCAGAAGATTTCTGGCGCTACACGCTTCCCGTGCTTGCGGCCTCCCTCGTCTGGGGAATTGCCTACGTTCTGTACTCCGTTATCATGGGGCATATGGGAAGTGATGCCGTTGCGGCAAACTCCATCACCTCGATTGCCAAGAGCCTTCTCTCCTGTCTGATCCGCGGCGTGAGCGGTGGTGCCGGAGTTCTGATCGGAAATCTGCTCGGCGCGAACGAGCTGGAAAAAGCCCGCGAGTATGGCGGACGTTTAAGCCATCTCTCCATTGCCATCGGCATTGTGACCGGCGGCCTGCTGATGCTCATTTCCCCAGCCATCGTTCATTTTGCCCCACTTTCCGATACCGCAGCCGAATACCTGCAGTACATGCTTCTCTTCTGCTGTCTGAACCTGATGGCACAATCGGTCAACACAACCGTTCTCGACGGTATCTTTTGTGCCGGAGGCGATGCGAAATTTGATATGCAGGGAAACATCGGCGCTATGTGGTGCTTTTCTGTACCGCTTGGCTTTCTTGCCGCATTCTGGCTGAAGCTTCCGGTTATGGTGGTTTACTGCATTGTAAATCTCGATGAAATTGTAAAGCTTCCTGCCGTTTATCATCATTATAAAAAGTACATCTGGGTTCGCAATATTACCCGCGATGTCGAAGATTAATTCTCACATCATCTGCAGTCCCTGCCGCCGGCAGCTTCCACCGGATGCAATACCCAAAAAGCCTCTGAGGAAAGTCACATTCACACCGGACTTTTCTCAGAGGCTTTTGATTATTCCATTGATTATTTCATGGATGATTACATGGATTTTCTCTCTGCAATTTCCGCCATCTTTGCTTCATTCAGACGTGTGTCGCCATGGACACGGCTGTAGGAAAGATAGCCGTTCATACGGTCGATCTTTGTCAGGTTCTTGGAACCGCAGACCGGGCAGACATCCATGTCGAGTTCCTGGTGGCCGCAGTCATCGCAGTAAGCCAGGGACAGGTTGACGCCTCGTAGTAGCCAAGCTCCATCGCACGCTCGATCAGTGTCTTGATCGCGCCTTTGTTGTAGCCGACCGGATAGCGCACGTACTGGATTTTTCCGCCGTTGCAGAGCTCCCAGAAACGTCCCTCGAGATCCTGTTTCTGGATCGGGGTGATGTCCTCGGTTACGTGGCAGTGGAAACTGTTGCTCACATACGGGCGGTCCGAAACGTTGCGGACGATGCCGTACTGTTTGCGAAACTGCTCTATCTGCAGGCCGCACAGGGATTCTGCCGGTGTGCCGTAGATCGCATAGAGGATGCCGTCCTCTTTCTTAAACTCGGCAACCTTGTCGTTGATATATTTCAGCGTGTCGAGTGCGAACTGTCCGTCCTCAACAAGAGATTTTCCGTTGTACAGCTCCTGCAGCTCGTTCAGCGCCGTGATACCGAACGATGCGGTCATCGGCTTTAACAGCGGGCGGATCTTGTCGGACGGTTTTAAGTGGCCGCCGTAGAAACCTCCCTCGCAGTAAGCCAGCGGGTTCGTGGATGCACGCATCTCGCCGAGGTAATCGTAGGTCCGTTTGTGCAGATCGCGGATCATCTCGAGGTAGAAGTCGAGCACTTCGTGGAAATCGCGGTTCTCGGAACGGGATTTTGCCAGGATCATCGGAAGATGAAGGGAAACGGCTCCGATGTTGAAACGTCCGACAAAGACCGGTTTGTCGTTCTCATCTGCCGGCTCCATGCCTCCGCGCTCGTACCACGGGCTAAGGAAAGCACGGCATCCCATCGGGCTGATGACTCTCTTGTATTTCTTGTACATCTCGGCGATGTAGCCCTCGCCGCTCATCGACAGCCAGTCCGGATACATCGTCTTGGAAGAACAGTCAAGTCCTGCCTCGAAGACATCTTCTGCGATGCCGCCCTCTCCGTGAATTGCCTTGTCATATAAGAAGACGATTTTCGGGAAGAGCACCGGCTTTTTGTGGCCTTTCTTGCCCTGTCCGTTTTTGTGGACCTCGAGAAGGGAGATGGAAATCATCTTCTCGAACATGCTCGTTCCAAGGCCGAGGGTCACGGTAACGAACGGATAATCACCGCGGGAAGATCCAACAGTGTTCAGTTTATACTCAATTCCCTGCCATCCCTGATCGCACTCTCTTCTTACTTTGTCGATCGCATACTCGATGGCTTTCTCCTGTGCACCCTCCCAGGATGCGTCGGTATATTTCAGGAACTCTTTTACGTAGTATCGTAGCTCTTCTGTGCGTACGGAGCAAGGATCTTGTCCACCTCCGGCACGGTAAAGCCGCCGTACTGCTGTGCAGCGGTGCTGAGGACGATATCGCCCATGACATCAAATGCGGTGTCGAGTGTCTTCGGCTCGTTGTACCAGACATTTCCCATCTCGAAGCCGCCTTTTAAAACGTTTCCGACATCGAACAGACAGCAGTTCATGGTATCGAGACGTGCGGACTGGTCGTGGATGTAGATGTAGCCGTCCTTACAGGCCTGCAGCTCGTTGCGGTTCATGAAGAACTTGCGGTACAGCTCTTTGTTCAGCTCGTTGAAAATCAGGCTTCGCTTCGTTGCAACTAGGGCGCTGTCGGTGTTGGCATTGCTCTTGTCGCCGATGTAGCGGATGGACTGGCTCTTCGTGTAGACCTCGTCCATCATATGGATAAAATCAGTTTTGTAATTGCGGTAATCGCGGTAGCTTTTTGCCACAGCCGGGTTTACTTTTTCGAGTGCTCCCTCCACGATATTGTGCATATCGCTGATCGGAATTTCGGTCTTTCCAAGAGAATATACATGCTCAGTTGCGAACTTACAGATAAAGTCAATCTCCTGCTGTGAGAAGGTATACAGGATTCTCTGTGCGGATTTATTTACGGCACGGACGATCTTCTGCGCGTCGAATTCTTCTTTGGTGCCGTCCTTTTTGATAATATAAACCATTGTGGTGTCCTCCAAATCAAACACTATATCTTGTGTGTCCCCCACTCTTTTCTTGTAGCGGGTACCACATATTGTAGCATGTTTCTTTTGAAAAGAAAAGGCATTTCCTGTAAGTTTTTATTTTCAGAATATTGCATACTGCTCTTTCGTGCAGACAGAAATCTGCATTTTTCAAATTCGTTCTGCAAGCGTTCCTTCAAAAACGGTCTCGGCCGGGCCGGTCAGAAGGACCTTATTTTTCGTCCGGTCCCATGTAACGAAAAGCCTGCCGCCGCGCAGTTCTACGGCAGTTTCTCCCTCCGAAACACAGCCGGAAAGCATCGCCGCGACGGCTGCCGCACACGCTCCCGTTCCGCAGGACAGCGTTTCACCGCTCCCACGTTCCCAGACTCTCATTTTTATTGTGTGTTGATCTAAAATCTGGATAAACTCTGTATTGATACGGTCCGGGAAGCAGGAAAGGTGTTCAAAAGCGGAACCGGTCTTTGCAATGGATATTTTTTCCACATCTTCCACCGGAATCACCGCATGCGGATTTCCCATCGAAAGGCAGGTCATCGTATAATTTTCCCCGCACACGGTAATTTTATGCTCCAGCACATATTCCCCCAGAGAAACAACGGGGATCTGTGCGGCGCGGAATTCCGGCGTTCCCATCTCCACTGTCACCTGACAGATCTCATTTGGATTCTCCCCCGTCTGCAGATGAATCACACGGTTTCCGCTGCCGGTTTCGATAGTCAGCGTCGTTTTTCTCGTCAGCCCATGCTCGTACACGTATTTTCCCACACAGCGGATGCCGTTGCCGCACATCGCGCCCTTCGAGCCGTCGGCGTTGTACATTTCCATCGAAAAATCTGCTGTTTTGGATGCCCCGATCAGAATCAGCCCGTCCGCGCCGATGCCGAATGGCGGTCACTTACCGCTTTTGCCAGCCGCCCCGGACTCTCCACCCGCTCCTCCATGGCATTTACATAGATATAATCATTTCCGCAGCCCTGCATTTTTGTAAAACGCATACACAGCCTCCTCCCAGACTTCTGCTCTTTCCAGTTCCTTACTAAATATGTATTCCGTACCGCGCTTTTGAAAAACCATTTTTCTCAAATCCGCTTCAGACATTGGAAAACGAAGCGGAATGTGATAGAATAGGGGGAACTGATATCGTTACTTACATGAAGTAACTTTCAAATATTTTTAACCATTTATTATGAGGAGGTTTTGATGAAAAAATACCGTTGGGTTTTAACAGCAGTATTTGCCGCTTTCCTCGTGGGAACGAGCGGCTGCGGAAAGAAAACAGAAACGATTCCGATCACAACCATCAGTCAGAGTACCGACGATGACGACCCCGAAGACAATCTAGCGGCCTCCGGCGATTCCGATGAGATTCCGGAATACGATGTGGATCTCTCGAAGAACCTGAACAGTTTTCAGCTTGCCATCTGGGGCGATACATACGAAATTCCGGAATCCTACGCGGATTTTACAGCGCTTGGCTGGGTCTACAGCGGCGACGACACGAAGGAAATCCAGCCGGAATCCTTCTCAGAGGGCGAAAGTTTTGAAAAGGACGGAAACCAGATTACCGTCGATATTGCCAATCCGGATACCACGGCAAAGCCAGTGGCGGAATGCCTGATCGGAGGCATTCACATCGACACCTCGACCGCTGAGGGCCAGAATATCTATGTCGGCCTGCCGAACGGCGTCACTCTGCAGCAGTCGCTGATGGAGGATGCGGAAAGCATCTACGGTGCGCCAAAGGACCGTTATGAGACCGATACCTCTGTGCAGTTCACGTATGAGTACGGGCTGTACCAGACGATCACGCTCGGCTTCGATAACAAAACGGGAATTCTGTATTCCTCGATATGCAGAACTTTACGACCACGGCTGATGCAGAAGCGCTCGATGGTGTCAGCGATGCCACAACACCGGAAGTGGAGGCCTACCAGGCACCGGAAGCCGACAGCATTGAAATCAACGACTGGACCGTCCGCTTTGACGATGTACTCTATCATCTTCCCGTTCCGGTCAGTGAACTTCTGGACCACGACTGGACCGTCAATACGAAAGAGTCCGATACGGCCGTTTTAAACGGAAAATACGGCTACGTCACGCTGGAAAAGGGCGGTCAGAAGCTTTACTGCACCGTACATAATTACGGCGCGGAGGCGACGACAGTACGCAACTGTTTTGTTACTTCGCTGTACGGCGATCTCGATACGACAAAGATTCCGATTTCAATCACAAACGGCATCACGCTCGGCACTTCCGAGAGCGATTTTCTGGCGAAGGCAGGGGATGCCAAATCAGAAAAAACGGAAAAAGAGGATAGTAACCTGACACTCTACACATTCTATAGTGATGACGAAAAGCTGGACTACACTGAAATCGGCATCGACAACGATCTGAAGCTGGTACGCAGCATCAAGGTGGTTCACAACCAGCCGGAAGCGCCGGAAGAAGAAGCCAAAAAAACTTCCGCGGAAGATTCATCTTCCGTTTCCGACAGTCAGGAACCGTCCGAAACACCGGCTCCGTAACGATACTTTCAGAAAAATGGCTGCATGGCAGCTTACTAACAGACGAAAACGTAGGATTTTTATGGAAAACTTATACGACGTATCATCATCGGCTCCGGCCCGGCGGGTCTTTCTGCCGCGATTTATGCGAAACGCGCAAAGCTCTCCTCTCTTACGATTGAGGCAAACTTTGCAAGCGGCGGCCAGGTGCTGAATACCTATGAAGTAGACAACTATCCCGGCCTTCCGGGCATCAGCGGCATGGATCTCGGAAGCACGCTGCGCGCACACGCTGAAAAAATGGGCGCGGAATTCCCGTGAGCGTGTGAAGGAGCTTGTTCTTGACGAAGAGATCAAGATTGTCCGCACGAGAAAAAATGAGTATCATGCCAAAACGGTCATTCTTGCAACCGGTGCGGAGCACCGCGCGTTAAATGTACCTGGTGAAAAGGAGCTCTCCGGCATGGGCGTCTCTTACTGTGCAACGTGTGACGGCGCATTTTTCAAAGACAAAACCGTTGCCGTTATCGGCGGCGGCGATGTCGCCGTGGAGGATGCGATTTTCCTTGCCAGAACGTGCAAAAAGGTTTACGTGATCCACCGCCGCGATGAACTGCGGGCAGCCGGTGTTCTCCAGGATGCACTGCTGGCACTGCCGAATGTGGAAATGGTGTGGGATACGGTTGTGGATTCCATCGAAGGAAACGAGATGGTGTCCGGCGTGAAGGTAACGAACAAAAAGGCAGGGGAAGCCGGTGTGATCACGGTAGACGGCGTGTTTATTGCCGTCGGCATCGTTCCGGTCTCCGCACTGATCGCAGGCATCGTAGAAACCGATGAGGCTGGCTACATCAAAGCCGGCGAAGACGGTGTGACGAGCGTGCCGGGCGTGTTCGCCGCAGGCGATGTCCGCACGAAGCAGCTCCGTCAGATCATCACTGCAGCCGCCGACGGCGCGAACTGTGTGACTTCGGTAGAGAAATATCTGATCAGCCACTGATGGCTTCTTTCGAATAGAATACGGCAAAAGCAGGCATTCTTCGTATTGTACGGAGAACTGCCTGCTTTTTTCTGTTTTTCCGTAGTTTCTGAAATCTGAAAAACCTTTCATGTCAGTCGTATAAAACTTTAAAACCTCTTTTGTCGAAATTGCACAAAGAAACCGGGTTTTTTCCACACGGGCCAATTTTATAAACATCCCGTCCACAAGTTATCCACATAGTTAACCACCGAAAACATGCCTAAAAACAAGTTATACACCGAGTTATCCACATTATCCACGAAAAACGGTGTGGAAAGCATGTGTTTAAATCTTGCGAAATCAGAACGCGTGTTTTGGTCATAACAGAGAAAACCGTTATTTCGCCAAAAGATTTTATAAAGCACTTGACTTTTTAAGTGTCAATCTCTGTTGGTTTTTGACTTGAATTGTGTGAATTTTTCGTACAATTTAATATTACATTTTTCGTGTTCTTTTGCTGTTTTTACAATGGCTGCAAAAAGAAAATCTCCTGTTCGGAAAACGATTGTTTCGTTCCCAGACAGGAGATTTTGATTGGATTTTTCTTTGTTTTACTCTGCCAGCTTTCCAAGCCGCTTTGCTTCTGCCCTCAGCTCTTCGATCCGGCGGTTGCACATGCCCACCGGGGACGCCGGTGTCGATGACACGTTCACAGCTCTTCATCAGCTCGCAGGCGCGGGCAAATGCCTCGTCGCTGATCTCCTGGAACGGTGCTTCGGTTACCGTCTCCATCGCCAGAATGCGGGCGAGCTGGTAATCGATATCGTTCGTATACAGGACGCCTGCCGCAAACGGGACATTTTCCTTCTGCAGTTTCCGGAACACCGGGATTCCCGTTCCGCCGCCTGCGAGGACAAAGACGCGCGGTGTTCCCTCCGGCCGCGGCAGCTCGATGCTTCCGAAGCACGGGTCAAACGAACCATTGTCAATCTCGTATAGTTCGCGGATGATATCCTCGCGGAAAATTGTCTCCGGTGCGCCGAAATGGGAAATAGCATCGCCCTTGACGCAGATGATCTTATCTGAAATTTTCTGTGCCAGATCGATCTCATGCAGCGACATGATGACGGTGATGCCCTTCTCCTTTGCCATGCGGCGCAGAATCGCGAGCAGTTCCAGCTTGTGGCGGATATCGAGGAAAGAAGTCGGCTCGTCGAGGATGATGACCTCCGGCTCCTGACAGATCGCACGCGCAAGAAGCACTCTCTGGCGCTGGCCGTCGCTGATGGCGTTGAAATCGCGGCCGCCGAGCTCTTCGGCATGAACGGCGCGCATCGCCTTCTCGACCTTCTCCTCATCCTCGCGGGTCAGCATGCCGAGCCGTCCGGTGTACGGATAGCGGCCCGTTGCCACAATATCGTGGCAGGTCATCAGCTCCGGCTTCATGCGCTCCGTCAGCACAACGGCCATCTTCGTGGACAACTCGCGGAACGAAAGCTCATGCAGGTTTTTCCCGTCAAACTCCACATTTCCGCCGACCAGCTTTAACTGGCGGGTGATGCTTTTCAGAATCGTTGATTTACCGGAACCGTTCGGTCCGATCAGCGTAACGATCTCGCCTTTTTCGATGCCGATGCAGATATCTTTGATCAGCGGCTTCTTATCATAGCCGACCGTCAGGTGGTCCAGATGAAAATAATATTCATTCATATTCTCTTACCCCCTTTTCCGGCGCAGCATCATGAAAATGACGACCGGCGCACCAAAGATCGATGTGACCGTACTGATGGACAGCTCCAGCGGTGCAAACGCCATACGCGCGATCAGGTCGCACATCATACAGAAGACGGCTCCGCCGAGGAACGTTCCCGGGATTACGACGAGCGGACGCGATGTGCCGAGGCTCTGTTTAACGAGGAACGGGACGGCAATGCCGACAAACGAAATCGGACCGGCAAATGCGGTGACGCATGCGGAGAGAATACTCGAAAGCAGAATCAGCGCGATGCGGAATACTTTGATGTTGACACCCATGCTCTGCGCATACGCCTCACCGAGCTGATATGCACCGATCGGTTTTGCCATCAGGAACGTGATGACAAAGGTGATGCCGATCACAGCCGCAGAGATCGCTACGTTGCTCCAGCTCATGCCGGAGAAGCTTCCCTGTGACCAGCCCGTGGAGGTTGACGATATCGGAATCCTCCGCGAAGGTGACAACAAAATCCGTGACCGCCGAGCAGATGTAACCGATCATAATACCGCCGACGAGAAGTCCTGCCATATTTTTGATCCGCCGGGACATCAGCAGAATGAAGCCGACGGAGAGAAGGGATCCTAAGAATGCTGCAACAATCATCGTGTAAGATGTGATATTGCGCGCCCGCTCCAGATAAAAGATCATGGTCAGCGCCACGACCATTTTGGCTCCCGAGGAAATTCCAAGAACAAACGGACCGGCAATCGGGTTTTCAAAGAAAGTCTGTAAAAGGAAGCCCGACAGGGACAGAGCACCGCCCAGGATTGCCGCCATCAGAATACGCGGAAGGCGGATTTTCCAGATAATATTGTACGCTTTCCCCTCTCCGGTCCGCCGCAGCAGAATCCGGAAAATTTCCGGAATCGAAATATTTACGTTTCCGGAATTGATATTCAGCACGGTGATGGCGGCGAACGCCAGAATCAGCACCAGGAACACAGCGGCATACCGCGAACGGCGCCGGAAGTTTTCCATATGGAAACTGTTCTCTTTTCCTGTCATATTTTTTTTCTCTGACATACGTTCCTCCATCAGGATAATTTTCTTAAGAATACCATCTGATCCGGATCGCCGCCCGTTACCAGAAGGTTAATGTCGTTGGTAAACTGTGCAATTTTATCGGTTGCCTGATACATGGATTTCTCGGTTGTCCAGACGTTGCCCTCTTTGACTGCTTTGTAATCGGCAAACATGGAATCCTTTGCCAGCAGGTCGTCCAGGGTTTTGACGGTGGAATCGATGCTTGCGTTGTAGATCAGGTAGTCCGCATCTTCGGCCGTATCGTAGAACTGCTCCATCGTGATCGGCACGGATGTTTTTCCGCTGTCGTCCTGGAGATCACGGAAGGCGTTGCGCGCACCGCCAAGCTCGATCATGTTGGAAATATAGTCCTCCGGGTTCCGCACAACGGCAGCTCCGCTCGTATTAATATAGAAGAAAGCGACCGTTTTTTCGGTATTCTGGAAATCCTTCAGATTTTCCACAACACTTGCCTGGTTTGCAAAGAAGTCGCTGCCTCCTCCTCTTTGTCCAGCATGGCACCGTAGAGTTTGATCCATTCGGTTCTGCCAAGAGGCTGGGATTCGTAGCTGGAACGGTCGATGAAAACCGGAATATCGAGCATCTCGATCATCTCCTGTACCTTCGGGGAATGGAGGATCATCGTGGATTCAATGGCCAGATCACAGTTCTCACTGACCAGAAGTTCGTAATCCGGCTCACTGTATTTTCCGGCGAAGATCATCGTTCCGGCATTCATCGCGTCAACGGCATCCTGTACGTACCAGTTGTCTGCGGTTTCACCGGAGAGACGAATCGTATCGAGGGAGTCGATGGCATCGAACAGCGCCATCGGAGAGGTTGCTGCCATGTAGATGCGTTCCAGCGGCTGATGGATTACAATTACGTCGGAATCGAGGTCATCCGGCGCCTCTTTTCCGTCCGGGACGAGCAGATACTGCGCGCCGTCTTTGACATCGATCAGTTTATAGCCGTCTGTGCAGTAGTATACGTTAAAGCACTCGGCGTAATTCAGGACCATCTTGCTCTCGATGGTGATTCCGGTGATGTCCGGTGCGTCGCTGACATCGTCTGTCGTTGCGAAACCATCCGCGGATGCGGTATCACTCCCGGAGGTGCTGCTCGCAGCAGTGGCTTCGGAGGTGCTTTCACTTTCAGCCGTACTTTCCGAGACGGATGTGCTCTCCGTCTGGCTTTCGGAAACATCTGCTACGGATGCTGTGGATGTGCTGCTCTCAGAAACTGCCGAAGTGCCCGACGCGGACGATGTGCTGCTTCCCGTTGATGCGGTGCTGCCGCAGGCCGTCAGTGACATCGCTGCTGCAAGAAAAAGTGCAGCCCATTTTTTCAGCTTTCTTTCGTTTTTTCCTGTCATTTGATATTCCTTTCTTAAAGAAAAAGCCGCTGCCATACGGCAGCAGCCCTTTCTCATTTTTTGCTGCAAATTATTGTACTTATTTATTCTCTTCTGCCTTTACCATCTTCTGGAACAGCTCATTTGCCTGATCCTCGCATCCGAAGATCACGCCGTAGACTTTCAGCCACTCTGCTTTCGCAAGATCGGTCTTCTCGTCTGCGGAACGGTCAACCAGCATCGGAATGGTCAGGGTTGCCAGACGCTCTGCGGTGTCGGACAGACGCTCATTTTCCTCTTTCAGAAGTTCTTCCGGAGTCTTGTCTTCGTCTGCTTTCTCATCCGTTGTCTTATCGTCTTTATCGTCCTTCTGATCCTCAGCTTTGGTATCTGCGGTCTCGTCGGCTGCATCAGCATCTTCCTCATCTTTTGCATTTCCCGGAAGGAACTCAGACGGAAGAATTGCAAAGTCGATTTCATCTTTTACCAGAGCTTTGTAGTCCAGATCATCGAATGCTCCGTCGAAGGAGATTTTTTTGTCTTCCATTGCTTTTGCAATGTTTTCGATCTGGCAGTCTTTCTGCTCCATGCCGACTGCTTTGATGCTCTCTGCTGCGTCTAACTGCTCGTCGAGAAGTTTCAGGGCATCCTCAGATGCTACGTATGTTTTCTCAACCGGAAGCTGGATCACAATCATATCTTTGTCCAGTCCTGCCGGAATCTCAACATCTTTCGGAACGATCAGATATTTGACAACATTGCCTTCGTACAGCTCTTTTGTCTTTTCGGTCAGATCTTTCGCTTTCTCAGTGCTGGTTTTTTTGGAATCGGATGCTGCTGCCGCTTCTTCCTCGTCGGTTGCTGCTGCGGTATTCTCTGCTGCTGCGGTATCGGTATCTTCTGCTTTCTTGTCGTCCTCGGTCCGTTTCTCCGGATCACGCTCGGTATCTTTTGTCATATCGATCTCCAGCAGGGTGATGCCTTCGTCGTAATGATACATCTTGAAGTACTCTGCGTAAGCAAGTTTTGTCTCTGCTTTGTATTCCAGTCCCATGATCTCCGGAGCGGTGGTATCCAGCTTGGAGTTATCGGTGCTGATCGTGGAGGTTGTTCCGTCTGCTTTTACAAATCCTGTGCTGAAAGAAGTGCTGCCGCCCTTCTTTGCTGCTGCAGGGAGATGAAGATGTTGTAGGAAATCTCATGGGCAACGGACATTCTGGTGGTCATACCGATAATGGTATTGTTCTTGTTCAGCTCAACCGGAATGGTGAAGATGCTGCTTCCGCCGCTGACATTTGCCATGTATTTATTTCCGTTTGCTTTTACATATCCGTAGTACGGACTGCTGAATGCGATCGTTGCATAAGCCTGTCCGTTCGTTACAGTAATCTTGCTGCAGGAGATGGTTACCTTTCCGGATCCGCCGGAGAAGGAGAATCCGTCTGGTGTGTAAACGCCGTCTGCCAGTGTGGTTGCACTGTCTACTTTGGATGTGCCGCCGCTTAAGTCAGACTCATATTTGGATTCCTGCTCCGGTTTGGTATCGGCCGGTTTCTGGGTCGGTGCCGGAGTCGGGGTGCTGGTCGGTTTTACAACCGGTGTCTCAGATGGAGATACGGTTGGGGTCTTGGTCGGAACGATGGTTGGTTTCGGATCGTTGGAATCATCCGACGGCAGATCTCCGGTCTTTTTCAGGCTGGAGGATGCGATCGTGATGGTTCTGTCAAACCATTTGCCGCTCTTTACTGCGTGAGCTGCCACTGCCAGGCCCTGATCCAGTGCTTCTACCGGAATTTCAAACTGCAGTCCTGTTTTGGTCTCGCCGTTTAAGGTGTACTCACCTTTTCCTTTGGATGCAATCCATGCACTCTTATCTGCTGCTGCATCTGCTGCTGTTCCCAGATACAGGTAATTGTAACCTGCTCCGCTTAAGGTGATAAGTGCTGTCATTTTTCCATCTTTTGCAGTCAGTTTTACTTTGACTACTTTAAACATTGCTGCACCAGTCTCAGCAGTTGCTTCGTAGATACCGTCTGCAATTTTGTTTGTCTCATCTGCCGGAAGATCTGAGGTCTTTTTCAGACTTGCTGATGCGATGGTGATGGTTCTTGCATACCATTTGTCCCGTTTTTCAGAATGGGATGCAACGGTAAGCGGCTGATCAAGTGCTGCTACCGGGATTTCATACTGCATTCCGGTTTTGGTCTGTCCGTCATCGGTCGTATAATCCGCTGTTCCGATGCCCGCGATCCATGCGCTCTTATCTGCAGCAGCTGCCTCTTCCGGAGTTCCCATATACAGGTAGTCATAAGCAACACCGCTTAAGGTGATCTTAGCTTTCATATCACCATCTTTTACGGTCAGCTCCACAGCCACTACTTTGAACATCTGAGCACCCGTCTCGGCGGTTCCGCTGTAAATGCCATTTGGAACTTTAGATGGCTCCGGGGTCGGCGTTGCGGTTGGTGCCGGGATCTCAGTCGGTTCCGGGGTTACGGTCGGTTCCGGGGTTGGTGTAACATCTGGTGTTTTCGTTCCCGGAATCACAAAGTAAAGCTGCTGTTTCGTATACCAGGTTCCGTCTTTCTTTCCAAGAACAATCGGAACGGTTGTGCCGGCTTTGTCAGCATCTACTTCAAACGCAAAGGAAAAACCGTCGTTTGCTTCCTGCATTCCCTGAATAACCGGTGCTTTTGCAAGGTCATCATTATTTCCAAAATACAGTTTATCAAACGATGTGTTGTTTGTTTTCAGGGTAAGAACAAGTTTGTCGCCCTTGTTGATCATGGTTGCCTCAGAGATGAGGAACATTTTGAATGCTTGACCGTTGTCCTTTACAACAGGTGCTTCTACGCTGACTGGTGTCTCGGAAGAATCATCGCCTGGTGTTTCACTCGGGGCCGGGGGCTCGGTCGGTTCCGGGGTTACGGTCGGGATTGCAGCGGTGCTGTGGATCGTAACAGTTTTATCAGCATGTTTTTTTCTTGGCTGAGCGAACGGCAACATCCATCTGTTTGTCAAGCTCTTCCACCGGAATTTCAAAACGATATCCGGTCTTTTCTGCACCGGTCTTCGTATCCGTATAGGTTTCGCTTCCTGTCGGAGCAATCCAGCTCTTTTCATCTGCTGCGGCAGCTTCTGCTGCTGTTCCCGTATACAGGTAATCATAGCCGGTTCCACTCAGCAGAATGGATGCTTTCAGTTTTCCATCTTTTACGATGAGTCTGGAAGAAATCACACGGAACATGCTTCCGGTTGCTTCTGCAGAAGTCTCATACTCACCATCTGCCGGTTTTGCTGCTTCCGCTGCTTTTGTTTCTTTCTCCTCGGCTGTATTGGATGCCTTCATTTTTGGTTGTTTCTTTTACTTCCGTTTTCGGCTGTTCTGCCGCCGGACTGGTATTCTCTTTTACAGCATCTTTGGTTTCTTCTTTTGCCGGTGTTTCTTTTTTAGCATCCTGGGAAGTCTCATCTGCTGCTTCCGGCTCTTTTTCTGTGGTATCGGCAGTCTCTTCACCGTCTTTTGCAGTGTCCTCTGCAGTATCTTCCGAAGCATCCTCATCTGCAGATGGTGTCTCGGTCTCGTCAGATCCTGCCGGTGTCTGATCCTCTGCAGGCGCAGCCGGTGTTTCCGTCGGCTCTTCTGCCGGAGTCTCTGCAGTGCTTTCACTGCTCTCGGTTTCTGCCGGTGTTGTTTCCGGTTCTGCCGTCTCTGCTGTTTCTTCGCTCTGCAGCGCTTCCTCTGCGGCTGCGCTGCTTTCTGTCTGTGCTGCTTTTTCCTGCGTATCTGCTAATACGCTGGCAGTCGGCTCATGATCATGGACGCCGACAGCAGCAGTGCCAGAAATTTGCTTGAATTTCCTTTCATAACTTCTCCTTTTCTTCGGATATCCTTCGCGCATCTGCTCCGGATTCCGTCTGACTTTTTCAGGCAGCTGGGCGGTGCCTGTCCCCGTCAATGATGTCTCCCTGCAAGTAATCTTGTTTTTGAGGACACATTTTTTCTGCGAAAAGACAAACAGACATCTGCTTTTTCTGCAAAAGAGTTTCTCCACCGAAGCTCTTTTTCGGACGCATGGCGACAAAAAAGCAGATGTCCGATTTTGCTTCGTACATCTTTCCATGAATATATGCTTTCATCGGAAGCGATTCACTAACCTTTCCAGCAGGTTTCCTGACTCGCAGATCTTCACGCAGCCGCGCCTTCTCATGCGTTTCGCACAATGGCATTTCTGCAGCTAACACTCCCTGCTTACAGTGACCGGATCGCTCAGGATTTCCACCTGATTCCCTTTTATCTTCGCGGATTCTTTTTCAAATCCGTTCCGCACTGAAAAGTCCCTTATTTCATTCGTTACTGATTATAGCAAAGCCGTTTTGGAAAGTCAAATGAAAGGCCACGGAAAAAGCGCATAAAATCAGCATTTTTTACATACTTTATGATAACTGTCCGCACCGGAGCCTATTCTATGAAACCAGCTTCTCTGCACCGCCGCATCCTGTTCCCTCTGCTTCTGTGCGGCGGACTTCTTTTCGCCCTGCTGTTCTGGTATTTTTCCCCGTTCTTTTCCCCTGGTGAGAACCGCCGGTTTTCCGCGTATGTGGAGGAACGGTTCCACTCCGAGGTAACCTCTTCTGCCATCACGCTCCACTATACCCTCGCCGATCCGGTTCCCGCGGAATTGCCCCCGGCACCGCCTCGTTCGGCACGGTTCCATCCCTTACCGCACCTCGTATGATGCCCTGCTGCAGAGTGTGGAAACAACGCTCACATCCTTTCATCGCAACCGCCTCTCCGCGGAAAATCAGATCACGCTCGATCTTCTGCTCTACGAGCTGGACTGCGAGAAAATGCCGGGCAGCACCAGCCTTCTTGCGGAACCGCTCGGTCCGTCGCTCGGGATTCAGGCACAGCTTCCCATTCTGCTCGCAGAGTACCCGTTCCGCACACAGCAGGATATCGCCGACTACCTCCATCTTCTGCAGGATCTCCCGCGCTATTTCTCCGACCTCATCGCACTCGAACAGGAAAAATCCCGGCAGGGCGTGTTTCAGAATGACCTTGCGGTCGATGGCATTATCCGCCAGTGCAGTGCTTTTCTCGCCGACGCGGATACACCGGAAATCCATCTGCTCCACACCGTTTTTCAGAATAAACTGCAGGCGTCTTCACTGTTTTCTGAGGCGGAAAGGAATCTCTGTCTGCAGACGCATGAAAAACTCCTTACCTCCTGTGTTTTTCCCGCCTACCGCTCTCTTTCCGATTGCGCTTTCTTCACTCCGCGGCAAAGGAACACAGAACGCCGGTGGTCTTTCCCGGCAGGAAGGCGGACTTTCCTACTATGCGTATCTTCTCCGCAGCCGCGTCGGTGTTGATGCTTCACCGGAGGAGCTGACCCGCCTTTTAACACAGCAGCTTGCGGACCAGTGTGCCGAAATGCAGATCATTCTCGATCAGAATCCGTCGCTCTCCCTCTCCGAGCAGGCGCTCGTGCTGCCGTTCTCCACGCCGGAGGAAATGCTTGCCGATCTGCAGAATGCCGTTTCTGAAGATTTTCCCGTTCTTTCGGGTATCGCATACGAAGTAAAGACCGTGGATGACTCCCTCAAGGATTTTTTAAGCCCCGCCTTTTATCTCACACCGCCCGCCGATATCAATTCACCCAACTCCATTTACCTGAATCCCGCGGATGAGATGACCGGCATCGAACTGTATTCCACACTTGCCCACGAGGCTTTCCCGGCCATCTGTACCAGACCGTCTCGTTCTCGCGCTCCGACCGCTTCTGATCCGCCATCTCTACGCGCCGTCGGGTTATGTGGAAGGATGGGCAACCTACGTTGAATCATATGCCTGCCGCTACGCCGCACGTAATCTCGATGCAAACACGCAGGCGCTCTGCCGTCTCTGGTATCTGAACCGCTCGGTGCATCTTACCCTCTGCTCGCTGCTGGATCTCGGCATCCACAGCCAGGGATGGCTCCTCTCGGATGCGTCAGCCTTTCTGGCGCAGTTCGGCATCACGGATGCGTCGGCCGCTGCCTCTTTATATCAGTATATTCTCGAGACACCGGCGAACTATCTGAAATACTGTGTCGGATCGCTCTCGTTTTCGCAGCTCCTCTCGGAAGTGCGGGAACAGGAAGGTGACTCATTCTCATTGATCGGTTTCCATGAAAAACTGCTCCGTCTCGGGCCTCTGCCGTTTCCGCTCGTAGAAAAATATCTGTAAACGGTTCGCCCTGCTGAAAAAAAGATCCCACAGACTTTCTTCTATAAATAATAGAAAGTTCTGTGAGATCTTTTTCATTTTCAAAATTCTTTAACCTAAATTGTAAAGAGATGGATCTGTCGGCCGCTGCGGATCAATAACAGAGGCAGAATCAAACAGATCGCTTGTTCTGTCCTCGCCGCCTCCGTAGAGGTTCTGGTACAGACGGTATCCATCCAGGTTTCTTCGTCCCATACGCAGGTAATTGTCTCTTACCTGAACGAAATACTGGGAGGAATCTACGTTGCAGTAAATGTTGAAGCCCTGACTCTTTAAGTAAGCAAACTTCTCATTGTCCATCGTGTAATCGTGCCAGTCGGAAAGATCCTGTCCATGTGCAAAGATGATGATATCGCTTCCGCCGATGAGCGGTGCAACATACGTCAGCCATTTCTCGGTATCCGCCTGGATCGTCTCGATCGGTTTGTCGCCGACACGGATATGGCCCCAGGTATGGCTTGCGAATGTCCAGCCGTCTGCTTTGATCGCATCGGCTACTTTTTTCGCCTCCTCGCACTCTTTATCCCAGTCGAAATCCGGGTGTGCATCAAGCCATGCTACCTGATCATCCGTCAGATCTTCTCTCGTCTTGTAATCACCGTCGGTGCGGTATCCGAGGATTCCATCGTAGCCGGTCAGTGCTACGGTTCCGCGCGCATTGTGGTATACGGCATCCGGATGCGCTTCGATAAACTGATCCATCAGCGGGATGCAGTCGTAAGCACCGGTCACAACAGTTCCGTCATCCTGAATGTATTCGCAGGTCGGTTTTCCGTCGTCGCCGACTACCATCTTGCTGGCAATGCCGCGTCCGTCGTAAGAGTGGTAATAGGAAAGGTCATCCAGAGAAAGAACGAATGCTTTCTTGCCCTCCGGCAGGTAAATGTCCCCTTCCTCGTAATGAACGGTTCCGTCATCATCTACGGTCTTTTTCACGAGATCGTTGATCGAAACCATGACATATCCTCTGTCGTACATCTGCTGGGTAATCGCGTTGAACTCATCCACGGTGGTCATCCACTCGCAGAAGCCTGCGGTCTGTGCGTTGTCCTGATAGAACGCTTTCTGCGGATCGACTACAAGAGAATGATAGAAAATGTGGGTTACTTCGTTGATGTTGACGCGCACACAGGCATCTCTCGTGCTGGTGTACTCTGCTACTTTTGTGATGATATCCGCGTCGGTTGCTGCGCCCTCTACGCTCTGGAGCTTTTCAATGGCTCCATCGTAATCGTATGTCTGCGCAAGTGCATCGGCTTCCGCCATAATCTGTGCTTTCGTTGTCGGCGCTTCAGCACTTCCCGTGCTGTCCGACGATACGGAACCGTCCACCTCTGCTGTTTTCTGATCCTCTTTTTCCTGTGCTTTCTGCTGGATTTTTTCTGTTCCTCCGGCCAAAGCCATATTCCAATGCCGAAGATGACAAGCAGAACACATAGAATTCCTGTTTTGATCATCAGCGCACGCTTCCGCTTTCTTCTTCGGAGCTCCTTTTTACTGATGTTTTTTTTCTCACTCATTTTTCCTTCCTCCCAAAACAGCTTTTGCTTTTCTGGCAAATATTACAGTTTTACCGGACTGACAGAAATTCAGCCCGGACTCTGCTCTTTCTATTTTAGCTCAAAATACCGGTTCTGTCGAGTAGGTTTCCGGCAGGTTAAGAGAAATGTAAGAAAACCGGTAACGCTCTTTCTTTTATGCGCGCTGGCCGTGTGCCTCATACATGAGAACGGCGGATGCAATCGCTGCGTTTAACGACTCCACTTTTCCTTCCATCGGAATACGGATCAGGCACTCGGCGGCCTCTGCCATTGCATCAGTCAGGCCGTTTCCCTCATTTCCGATCAGGAATGCCGTTCCTTTTGTGTAATCCTCCTCGCGGTAGGAATGCACGCCGTGCAGATGTGCCGCTACGTACAGATCTTCCGCGCTTTTAAGCCTTTTACAAATCCGACCGCATCGTCGACGATCAGAAACGGCATACGGTAAATCGAGCCCATCGTCGAGCGAATCGTTTTCGGATTGAAGATATCCGCGGTACCGCGGCTCATGATGATGCCGGTGACTCCTGCGCCCTCTGCGGTGCGGATGATTGTTCCGACATTTCCAGGGTCCTGCAGATCCTCAAGTACCATCAGAAGCGGTGTCTTTCCGTTGTCCATCACCTCCTCTTCGGTGTAATGCGGCATGCGGATCACACTTAAAACACCCTGCGGCGTCTTCGTGTCGCACATGGACTGGAACACGCGGTCGTCCACTACTTCGTATTCTGTCCCGTCGGACGGCATTTCATGCATTTTGCTGCCGCTCTCAGACACATATACTTTTTTCAGCCATTCCCGCGGCGCTTCCTGGAACATTTTCCAGCCCTCCGCCACGAAAACATCCTGCTCCCGGCGTTCTTTTGCTTTTTTGTTCAGCGCAATAATGTTTTTTACCTGTGCATTGCTGCTGCTTGTAATCATGAATGGTCCCCTCATTTCCTGTTTTTCATCAATTTGGCAAGTTCTTTGTTTTCGCCGATCAGAATCAGCACTTCCTCTGCGCGGAGCAGCGTCTTCGGATTGACCGTGACACGGATGTCTTCCCCGTCCTTGACGGCGATTACGTTGATACTGTATTTCTTCCGCAGATCCAGCTCCTCGAGGTTATGCCCCGTCCACTCTTCCGGCACGGGAAGCTCTACCATGGAGAACGAATCCGACAGCATGAAGAAGTCCTGGAAGCCGCCGGAAATCAGGCTTTTTCCGAGGCGGATGCCCGTCTCACTCTCCGCCATCACGACGCGGTCCGCGCCGACTTTTTTCAAAATATTGGCATGCATCTGGCTCATGCCCTTTGCGATGACGAGCGGCACGCCCGCCTCTTTTGCCTGCAGGGTGGCGAGGATGCTCGACTCCATATTTTCAGAGATGCCGACGATCACGACATCCATGTTGCTGATGCCAAGCGATGCAAAAACACGGCTGTCGGTGATGTCCGCGCGCGCCGCATATGTGACGAGATCGGCGATCTCCTGTACCAGCTCCGGGTCTTTATCGACCGCGAGCACTTCTTTTCCTGCCTGCGCCAGCGTCGTCGCCACGGCGAAGCCGAATTTTCCAAGTCCGATGACTGCGTATTGTTTACTCATGTTTTTTCTCCTCTTTTATCCAATCAGCACCCGCTGTTCCGGGCGCTGGATATCCACATCTTTTCTTCCGCTTCTCCGCCGCAGTGCAATGGCCAGCGTAACCGGTCCAAGACGTCCCATGAACATGACCAGAATTACGATGATTTTTCCCGCCGCCGGAAGTGTCGGCGTAAGCGACCGCGTCAGTCCCACGGTTGCCACAGCGGAAACGATCTCATACAGCAGTCCAGCAGAGGACTTCCGGTGACAGAGATCAGAAGCACCGTCGCGGTGAATGCCATCGTCAGTGCGAAGAAGAAAATAACGACCGCGGTGCGGATGTTTTCTTCCATGACCTTCCGTCCCCAGACCACGGTGTCGGAATCGCCGCGGATGTAGGATGCGACGACCACGAGCAGAATCGCAACAGTCGTCGTCTTGACACCGCCCGCCGTTCCCATCGGAGAGCCGCCGATGAACATGAGGATCATACTTACCATCGCGGAGCCGTCCGAGAAGTTTGCCTGCGGGATCGTCTCAAAGCCGGCGGTTCGCGTCGTCACGGACTGGAAGAAGGCCGCCATAGCCTTCTGCGCCGGTTTTAAGCTGCCAAGCGAGGATGCGTTGTTCCAGTCCAGCGCGAGGATCAGAAGCGCCCCGCCGAACAGAAGAATGACGGTTGTCGTCAGAACCAGTTTGGTGTGGAGCGTGAAGCCGCGCACGAAGTTTTTCCGGGTCCGTTTTCCTTTTACAAGATCCTGCACGCGCTCCAGAACTTCCCACCAGACCGGAAAGCCAAGGCCGCTTAAGAAAATCAGCCCATCGTCGTAAAGTTGATGAGAGGGTTCGTCACAAACGGGGCGAACGAGGATTCCCCGACGAGGTCAATTCCGGCGTTGCAGAAGGCGGATACGGAGTGGAACAGGCTGTAGCCGATTCCCTTCCAGAAACCGTATTCCGGCACAAACCAGAAGCTGTAGAAAAAGGCTCCCGCCAGCTCCACCGCCGCCGTGCCGATCAGCAGCTTCCGCACAATACCGACGCTGCCCTTTAAAACCGGCAGATTGTAAGTGTCCTGGATCAGTTTACGGCTCTGCAGACTGATTTTCCGGCGCAGGATCAGAAACACCATCGTCAGGCACGCCATGATGCCAAGACCTCCGAACTGAATCAACCCGAGGATCACAATTTTTCCAAAGGTACTCCATGTCGTCGCCGTCGGAACGGTGACAAGGCCCGTCACGCAGACAGATGTCGTTGCGGTAAACAGGGCGTCGAGCCAGTAAACGCTTTTTCCGTCCGCCGCAGAAACCGGCAGGCAAAGAAGAATTGTCCCCAGCAGAATCACCGCAGCAAACCCCAGCATCATAATCCGCTCCGCCGGTGTGTGCCATTTATTTTTGCTTTCTTTTTCGGCCATCGCTCCTCCTATTCTGCCGCTTCATTTTCTGCTTCACTGCTGTAGTAGAGCTTTCCGGTCTCACTGTCCGTCACGGTAATATCCGCAAAATATTCCCCGCAGGAACCCTCACACTGGTAATAGACGTCAAACGAAACCGTCATGTCATCTTCTCCTTCCAGGTATTCCGCGTGAACCTGATTTTTCGCGGCCCCCGTCGTTCTGCTCCACACTTTATCATCCGCAAGAAGCTCCTTTTTGATCTTCACAGGAAATTCACTGGATGCAATTTCGTGCTGATTGGACTCGTTTTTGATCCGGTAATAGAGATTCATGTACAGCCCGTCATCTTCCTCATGGAAAAACCAGCCGTAGATATCATCCTCCGCAACAATCGTCGGCTGGATCAGCTCAGCGTTTGTTTTGGTCGTGAATGCATTCATCTCATGCGTAAACTCATTCTGCATCCGGCGATGCTTCATCAGCCAGCTGCCTTCCTTCACACCGGCCGCAGCCACAGCAAGAACGACAGCGCCGATGCAAAGGCCAATGATTTTCTTTTTTGTCATTATTTAATTTCCCCTTTTCTTTTTGAAATACAAAAATAAGATACCCCTAAGAACATACTTATGAGTATCTTATCAGTTTGTACATATAAAGTCAACGGAGCCGGTGGAGACTTTCCTGCCACCGTTGTGTGTAGTTTAAAATTATCCTGAAGCGAGGAATATCCCCGTCAATGACGAGGATATCTTCGATGCTTGTGTTTAATAATCTGCTTAAAATGAGAAAGTTGTCCAGACTTGGCAGGCACTTGCCGGAAATCCATTTATAGACCGCCTGCGGATTTTCAAAACCCATGGCATTCTGAATGTCTCTCACGGTGTATCCGCTTTCACGAAGAAGGGATTTGATGCGGCTGCCAGTTTCTTTCTGCTGGATTGACAAATAAATTGGTTCCATCCTGCACCTCCATATGTTTAAGCCATCCCGAAACACAGTTTTATCTTATCATCCGGTACTGGAAAAATCCAGTTTTTTCTTCCTGTTTCTACACAACCCGAATGATCTGTTCATACAAAAGGATTTTCTTTTCATCTACATTCCGATTGTCGTGTGCTGCAAGATTGTTCCGTCCCTCTTCCATCTCTTCTTCGGATGCAAGCTCCTCTTTCCACCAGCTCAGGTGATTGATCCGGTACGGCTTCCAGCCGCGGTCAAAAATCTCATCTCAACGACTCTCTTGCATATACGCTTTCCTTTTTACCGGAAGAAGATGTTTAGCTCTCCTGTTTCTTTTCTTCTATCAAATGATGATTCAGCCATTTTCCTGATTTGAACCGGATGGTAAAGAGAATGGACCGCAGGCTCCAGTCTGCCGCCATGCCGATCCAGACGGCGATCGGGCCGAATCCCCATACGCGGCACAGATAAATGCAGAGACTCACACGGCACAGCCACATCGTACAGCAGGACGTGATCATGGAGAATTTTACATCCCCGGCAGCCCGCATGCCGTATCCCGGGACAAACGCCATGACCCAGCAGAGCGGCTTTACAATCGTGATAAAGATCATCATCTGCATGCAGAGCTTTGCACTCTCTGCCTCCATACCGCCGATCATCGTAATCGGTTTTGTCAGCACAAATACCAGCAGACAGCTTGCAACGATAACCACTTCTGACAGCCAGCACAGTTTTTTAATATAGTAGATTGCTTCATCCTTCCGGCCCGCGCCGAGACACTGACCGACTACCGTCATCAGTCCGATGCCGACACCGATCGCAGCGACACCGTTCAGGTTCTCAAGGATGTTCGTCATCGCCTGCGCGGCAATGGCAACCGTGCCAAGTGTGGACACAGTGGACTGAATCGCCAGCTTTCCAAACTGGAACATACTGTTCTCGATTCCCGATGGAATACCGATGAACAGTATTTTTGATCAAACCAAAGTCCGGCCGAATGGAAAGATACTGCTTCACAAAAATCGGTTTGCTTTCATCCCGAAGCTTCCACAGTACGACAACCGCACAGAAAATACGCGAAATTAAAGTCGAAATCGCGGCTCCTTCGACACCCATGTGGAAGCCGAAAATAAGAATGGCATTTCCGCCGATGTTCATAAAGTTGGAAATCACCGAAATCACCATCGGACTGCGGCTGTTGTTCTGCGCCCGCAGAATCGATGCGCCCGCATCGTAAAGACCGATAAACGGGAATGACAGCAGCGTAAACAGGAAATACACCTGTGAATTTTTCATAACATCCGCTTCCACTGCCCCGAAAATCACGCGCAGTAGCGGAACACGGAAAATCAGACAGCCCGCGGATAATGCGACGGACAAAACTGTCATAACAAAAAGCACCTGTTGTGCCGAACGGATTGCTCCATCCCGTTTTTCGCTTCCAATATACTGTGAACAGAGAATCGCTCCTCCTGCCGCCAGCGCAGAAAGCGCCTGAATGACTAAGATATTAATGGAATCCACCAGCGAGACTGCCGAAATTGCGGCAGACCCGACATTGCTGACCATCATCGTGTCGACAGTTCCATCAGGGAAGAAAGCAATTGTTCAATGATGATTGGAATTAAAAGCTTGCGAAGATCCGTGTTACTGTATAAATGAGTTTGTTTTGTTGTAGTTTTCATTGTTTTTACTTCTGCATGACCTCATCTGCCGGATATGCTTTGCCAGCCCTGCCTTTTCCACACCTTTCTTTTTTCTCTCCATTCTATTCCATTTGACGACCCATTGCAATCATTTCGCGAATTTTGCTCTTATCTGATTATTTTTATCAAGCACAACATACTTTTCTATCTCATAATGACTTTTTCAGTCTTTCCAAATCTTCGCTGTCCGGGTGTGACAAAGCACGGTCAAAATTTTGAATCAGCAGATCAAGATTGGCCGGATGTTCCGGGTTTTCTTTCATTTTCACATACCGTTCACGCACAGACTGCGGCATCTTTCCCTGGCACATATACTCACCGATGACCGTATTGCTTGCATCGATCGACTGTTTGACCTGTCCGAGAATCTTTTCAAAATAGGCATCACTTCCACCAAATCCAGCTGTTCCAAACAGG